>Ga0182027_10002660_pt1 | contig 28749 bp, 28 predicted proteins | sample 712E1DmetaG_FD_121300 | JGI IMG/M metagenome (GOLD analysis project Ga0182027, IMG submission 121300) | Permafrost microbial communities from Stordalen Mire, Sweden - 712E1D metaG (Illumina Assembly) | ecosystem: Environmental > Terrestrial > Soil > Wetlands > Permafrost | place: Sweden...
CTCACGCCGATCGCGCGCGGTTGGTCAAGTGCTGATGGACCGGGCCGAAATTTCCGGCTTCGCAACACCGGACAAATCCCTCCGTCACCGACTTCAGCTCCTCCCAACGGCTGCGGATGTCCTTCGACTCCTCCTTGGTGATCGTGTTGTCGCCGGCGGCCCGGGCAATTACCCCCAGCATGTCGGCGAACTCCTCCACGATCCGGTTCGTCGCCGGTATGAGATGAACCGCCTGCGGATTGGTCTTCGGATTGCCAATGAAGAATCCCCCGGCCCGCTCGCAAACCCACTGGGCGAGACGCCGGTCGCCCGTGAGCTTCAGCAACTGCTCCACCCGATCCAGCGGATTGGCGGCGCCGCTGCCCTCCGTGGCGGGCTCGGCCCATTTGTAGATCAGCGAAAGCGAGAGCGCCATTTCGGCTGCAACCTGCTTGGCACTGACCTTCTGGAGCACCTCCTTGAGCAACTCGTGCGATTGCATTCCCTGAGCCTGCCGCAGCAGTTCGCGAAGGCAATCACCGAGCGGCCGTGGTGCAAGCACGGCCGGCAGCAATTCTCCTCCTGGCCTCCCGCTCACGTTGATCGCGGAGATTATCCGGGCACGTCGCCCCGGGCCGCCAACTCCTGCCAGATGAGGCCAAACGAACTGGCGAACTCGGCCGGCTGCTCGCGCAACCGCCGGGCGATTTCCGTCGGGCAATACCAGGCTCCCCGTTCAATCTCGTCGGGGTGCAAGGTGAACGGCCCCTCCGACTCCTTCCGATAGACCCAGACGAACTCGCCGCCGGTTTCCGCGCACGCCCGCAGGCGCAGCCAGCGTGCAGGTGCTCGGGCCAACGCGAGCCCGATTTCCTCCCGGAGTTCGCGTCGGGCGCACGCATCGTAGTCCTCGCCCGCGTCAACATGCCCTGACGCCGAGGAGTCCCAGGCCCCTGGCGCAGTGTCCTTGCTCTGCGAACGTTTTTGCAGGAACAGCTCCCCTGCGCCGTTGAAAACCAGCACATGCACCGCCCGGTGAAGCAGGCCACGCGCGTGAACCTCCCGTCGCGTCGCGCGTCCGACGACTGCGTCATCCCGATCGACCACGTCAAAATACTCCTCCATCGATTCCTTTTCCGGCACCGAGTGGTCTTCGCCGCTTCGCCGCCCGATTCCAAGCAAAACCTTCTGCGCGACCCCGGGAGATCACGGTCTTTTGTTTTTGAACGAGTCTCGTCTGACATGGGCGGGACGCCCATGCCACGTGGCACGGGCGTCTCGCCCGTGGGATCGCGCGACCGCTCCTCAAAACAAAACACCATGCGCGGGGGATCAGGATAATCGTCGGCGTGATCGACGGCGCCGCGTCTTCGCCGGCCCAAGCCGCCGGCGTTTTTCCGCCGCCTCGCCGCGCAGCCGCTCAACCATCATCCGGCCCGCCAATTCTCCGATCGCCTCGTCGCTGCCCATCGGAAACAGACCCATCACTTCGCAGAGGTTTGACAGAAGATCCACCCCGTTCAATTCGTCGCCTCGCTGGCGCCGGACGCTTCCTGACTTCCCGCCCTTCTTGAGCTTCCCCGCCACGGATTCTGGGCCAACCGCGAGCGAGCCGCACGGGCGCTTGCGATGACCGCGGTCGGGCTTGGAATGCATGGGTAATCCGGTGGGGAGGGCGGCACGCCGTTACCGCCACTTGTCACTTCCGGCCCGGACGGCGCCGGGCTCTCCATCGTCTCCAACCGCGCCCGGCGCGACCATGGCGCCGGCATTCCGCAGACGCGCCGCTGCACGACTAATTATCGCTTGCCTGCCTGGCGCGAAACGCGCGGTACGCGTCAAGCATCTCCTGGGGAAAGAACGCGCTCATCTCCGTGAGATGGGCGACCATCTTCGAGTCCGCGAGGCCCATGCAGGCCGCATACTGGAGGAACATCACCAGGTCCCGTGACGAACGGGGCAATGGCATGAGTTCCAACACGGGCTTGGCACTATCTTGCACGACGGGGCATAGTTTTTTGGAGGCCATGGGAGAATCCGATCTGGAGGCGTCTGGCGCCTCCGCATCAACCTGGGGTATGCTGAATACGCTCCATTCTGGCGGTGACAGGCGTCCGTTTTCAACGGTCGCGAACTACCCAAATTTAGGTAGGTATAAAGGCTGGACAAATGCCGCGCGACCGGCCCGAAGAACCCCGGTTCGGCGTCAAATTGCCAATTCTAGAACAAACTGACCAGCCAAGGAAACCGGCTGGAGTGAGCGAGCCGCCGCCTCAGATTTCCGTCGCCGCCAGCACCAGCCGTTGGCCCTAAGCCGTGACTATTCAGAATAGGATGTGGATTTTCGGATCGTTCTTCGCGCGGTCGCTAGGTCGGGCAAAATGAATTGCAGTTGGGCCAGGGGCTGAGGAGTTTTTCGAAAAGCGTTCGCCACCAGTCCCTTTGTTCGGCGGGCACCGCGAGGCGGATGGTGGTGCGGCCGCCGCTGCGACTGATGATTCCACCGGTACTGAACAAGCGGAAGCGCAGCGTGGCCGCGGTGACCCGATCCAGCCAGCCCAGGTGGCGCTGAAACAAGATGCACAGATTATAGGCGAAGACGGCCAGGACCATGGCCGCGGGCAGGTTGGTCACGAACGCCTGAAAGAGATAAATCCAGCCCCGGACCTCCGCTTTCCCACAACTTGAGCACCGCCAGTGAACGCATGAGCTCCTTCTGGAGCGGACGGCGCGCGATCTCTGACAAGTCGTAAAGGTCGCGGATTTTCGAACGCTGGCTGCTGTGCGGAACCCGTGGCACTGGCAGCAGACTTCCTGCATAGTGATCGCGAGGCCGCCGGTCGAAGCGCCTGAGAATCCATCAAACCAGTGTATGCGCGCGTCGGCTGAGAAAATTCTCTACTCCGCTTCTATTTGATGGATAGTAGATTAACAATCTCCTAACGATTCTTATTCCACAACGGCACAAATAGATCATTTTTGTGCAGACCGAACGATTTTTATGCAGCTCATCGGCACGTCATGGCTTTTGGAACACTATGCGCTCGGCGCCGTCCTAGCGTCGCATCGTTCGCGCATTGGTGGCCGGCGTCAACGCCTGATCAAACCAGACGGGACCATCGAGGATATCTTCCCCCGCAACTACTGGCCCGGCGACCACCCCTTGGACCACGTGGAGTTCGTCTTCAAATACGAGAACCTGAGCCTGGACCTGCTGGAGCAGGTGTTCCGCAAGATCCCGGCCGCGGACGTGGACGGTTATCTGGCCGCATCGCCCACGAGCAAATACCGCCGCCGCATCGGTTTTCTCTATGAATTTCTGAATCCCAACCCGCTCAAGACGGAGGTTTCCGGCAACTACGTTCCCGTGCTGGACCCGAAGAAGTATTTTACGGGCAAATCCCGGCGTAACGCCCGCTGGCGCGTCATCGACAACCTGCTCGGCAGTTCGGGTGCGTGCCCGCTCATCCGCCGCACGCCGGCCATCGACGGGAAGCTGAAGCACGACTGGTCCCGCGAAATCCGCCGGCTCACCCGCGAGACCAACCCGCGCCTGTGGTCTCGCGCAGTAAACTACTTCTACCTCAAGGAAACCAAAGCCTCTTTCGCGATCGAGCGTGAGGAAGTGACCCCGGCGCGCGGGGAGCGCTTCGTGGCCGTGCTGGCCCGCAGCAGTACGGTCAACCCCGAGGCCCTGCTGGACGAGAGCCGCCTGACGGCCCTACAGAACCTGGTCGTGGACCCCCGGTATGCCGCCAAGGGATTTCGGGACGACCAGAACTACGTCGGCCAGACCCTGCCGGGCTACCAGGAGAAGGTACACTACGTCTGTCCTCCCCCCACGCTGGTGCTCACGCTCATTTCCGGTCTGCGCAGTTTCCGAGTCCGCAGTGAGGAGTTGCCCGCACCGGTGCGCGCCTCCGTCGTCAGCTTCGGCTTTGTCTACGTGCACCCTTTTTCCGATGGCAACGGCCGCCTGCATCGCCTCCTCCTGCATGAGTCCCTTGCCCTGGACGGCTACACGGACCCGGGGATCGTCCTGCCGTTTTCCGCCGCCATGCTGCGCGACTCGCCCGCCTACGACCGCGTGCTGGAGACCGTGTCCCAGGCGGTCAACGCCCGGGTCCGCTACCATCTGGAAAAGGACGGCTCGCTCGTCCTCGAGAACGCCCGCGAAGCGGAGGGCGTCTGGCGGTATCCCGATCTCACTCCCCACGTCGAATACGTGCTGGAGCTCATCGAGACCACCGTGACGCGCGACCTGCCCGAGGAATTGCAGACCCTGGTCCAGATCGATCGCGCCGCCACAACCATCAAGGAGATCGTCGATCTGCCCGAAACCAAACTCAACCTCCTGCTCGCGCTCCTCGTCAACAATCGCGGGCGGCTTTCCCGCCGCAAGCGATCCTCCGTCTTTGCCGAGCTCACCGATGCGGAGGTCGAGGGTATCGAGCAAGCGTTCGCCGAAGCGTTCGGCCAAACCGGGCCGGCCATATCCTAAAAGACCCATCGCTCCGAAGAAATTTGAACAAAGGATCTGAGTTTGGCCCGATCGGCAGTTGCCGTTCAGTCGAGTTTCCGTGACACCTGCTCCAAAAAGTCTGGCGAGAGCGCACGCTCCGATCGCTTCAAATCAGCATCCTTGGTAGACGCTTCTCCAGAAACGCCTTTAGCTTCGGCAGCTTCCCCGGGTTGAGATCGGCAAAAAGCTTGCCGGCATCAATCTTCAGCTCCGCGAACACCTTCCGACCGTTCTTGGCCGCGACGACGACGAGCAACCGATCGAGGAAGTGGAGGAGCTTTCGTTCTTCCATCCGGCCCTCGACCGCCGCCCTCCGCAAGTCTTCCAGATAGGCGGGCAGCAACCGGACAAGGATGATCACATGGCGAGCGTCCTGCCGTCCGTTCTGTTTCAGGTCGACGATGTTGGCGATCTTGACTTGCAGCAGCGCGATCGGCCCCGGCACCTGCACTCGTACCTGTTTTTCGCCCAAGGCCAGAGTGTAGGCCGGTTCGCGCAATTCTTCATTGCTGGCACCATGAACATAGCGCAGGACTTCGATCAGCATTGGCGAACCATTCGTGTCCTTGGCGATCACGACGCCCACCTCGTTGCTGGGTGGGCGCAGTGGAAAATACTGGGGTTTCGCACCGGCCAGTTTTCCGAGGGAGGACAGAGTCTCACGGTCGCCAAGCACGTCGGCGTCGCGTGAGACGAATGGGGCCAGATCGGCAGTTCGATCCCGATAGTAGAGCGCCCAGAGATTGACCGCCTGGCCGCCGACCAGGAGCACCGGATCTTTGGTCGCCAGTATCGGCGCAAAATCCGCGGGCGGACGCGGCCAGCCTTCGCCAGGCCGACGGCCGGCAGGCTCGACGTCAGAAGGCAGTGGCGGCATGGGCGCGGTCGAAATCGATCAGGCGGACGGCCTGGCGGGAGGAAACGAGCGAATTTCGGTTCTGGATGGCCTGCGGCGTCGCGAGCTGAAGGTCCAGGACGACTTGATCAAACTCGCGCTGAGCGCGCTTGAAACGGGACACTTGCGCAGGCGTCTTGAATCGCGCGGGCATCCGCGGGGCCATCCGCCAAACGAGGGCGCGTAGCGCCTCTGTCTGTCCCGGCACCGTTGCCCGGCGTTTGACCACGTCGCGGGCCCCCTCGCGCAATAAGGCCATGACCGTGGTGTCCTCACGGCGGGCGATCTCCGCGAGCGCGGCCAGCACCGCCGCGTGTTCGGCAAGGCTTTGTCGGCGCTTTGACTTGGCGAGTTGGTTGGGCATAACAAAGGTTGATTCAACCTAATACAATCCGTCGCGGATTGCAAGGCTCTCCGTGCCTGTTTCGCGATCACTTTTGGGGGCCAAGCCATGTATTCTTGCCTTCACTTCCTTCAATCCCTGTATATCTTGTTAATTATTCTAGAATCTTAACATTAAACTTATTACGCGTTTTCTAGTGACTAGCCCGGGATCATGCAGCAGGAAGGTCGCTTGCGACCGATGATCGCCCGCCAGCGGGCTTCCTACACCCGCACACCAATCGGTTCGCGAGCGCACGAGGAGAATTGCCAGCAATTGCATGATTCCGGCTTAGCTTCAGTGGGGAAATCCGTTCGACTCCCGCCCTGAGCCCCAACTCAATTGCCCGTCAAACGAGACTTAAGTTTTTCTCGCCCTGAGGTCGCCAGTCTGGCTGATAACCTAAGTCAGGCTGACTCAGGAGTCGCAGACCCGCGGGCTTTCGTCCGCCCCTGAATTCCGCGAATTGCGGCGAGCAGAAGCAGAGCGCCGCAAAACCACAGGCTGGGCGCCCCACCACCGCCTCCCCCACCGGTCTCGCCGCCGCCGCCACTACCACCGCCAGCGGCGTTGACGGTGAGTATTGCTTGGCTGCTGGTCACCGAGCCCGAACCGTTTGTGGCGGTCACGGCATAGCTGCCGGCATTGGCCGACTGGACGTTGTTCAAGTTGAGCGTGCTGCTGGTGGCGCCGTTGATAGACATGCTCGACATTGTCGATGGGCGAGCGGCTTTCGGCCACGAGCGCGCCAACCGCGAATTCGGCGCTCGCCGTCGACAACCGCAGGTTCAGGTCGGCCAGGGAAGGCGTGAGCACCGACCAATTGGCGTTGGGCGTGATGGTGCGGTGCCAGGTGAGCACGACCGAGAACGTCGCGGTCTTCCCGGCAGGCACCTCGAGAAAATACCGCCCGGCGCCGCTGGTGGATTTGTCCCAGCTCAGCAGGGACAACCAGGCGTTGCTGGCGGGTTGCTGGCCGCTCATCAGCATGTGATAGCTGTTGGCGATGTTGACCTGCCTGCCGGGTTAAGTGGTCTTTGGCGAAGGGTGGTACGGCCGGGGCCGGCGGAGCCACCGACCTCGGAACTCGCAGCCCAGGCTCGCACGCCACTGGGGCCAGGTTACGGGTCGATCACAGAGAAGCAGTGCTTCCTGGCGGCGAGGTTCATATTGAGGGGCGGAATATTATCTCTGCTGTTTGTGGGATGCGCGAAGGGCTCCGACGCAAGCGCATTCCATTAAATCAAAACACCGCACCCTCTGAATACCCTTCAAAGACCAGCCAAGGGTGATGCTAGAAGCTGTCCGGAAAATCCGTTGCCCTGAGGGGTGGAGGGCGCTGCGCCGTCAGCGCCGCTCGAAAATTCGGCGGCGACAGCGCGCCGCCCTCCAGATCCTGGCAGTATCCGGACAGCTTCTAGGAATTCTATCCCAATTCCGGGAAGCCGTCGTCCCACGGGTGAAACGAAGCCAAGGTCATCCATCTCTCCGAACTTTCACTAAGAGATAGAATTCAATCGCTTACTCCAGACCGTATAATCTGGCACGAACGATGCATTTCTCTCCAGCGAAGGAATACTTATTCGGAGCAGCCCTTCGACGTGAGGACACATCAGCCACAATAATCTTTTCTCCGTCTGGTACAACCCCACCTGAAACGCCTGGAGTGTTTTAACTTATCACCATGAAACTTCATACTCTGCTAATATGGGCTTCGCTCTTTGGGCTCGCAATCGACGGAGCCGGCGCAGTTTTGCCTTCCAGTCCCGCCAAAGCCACGCCGGGTTCAAAACCGGCCGCGGTCTCTCCCGACAACCCGGAGTCCGCCCTCACCAAAGCCATGCCCGCCAATGCCGTCCGGCAAATCATGGGCGCACCCCGTGCAGTCAAACCCATGAAGACACCGGAAGGGAAGGCCGAGATTTGGATCTATCAACGTCTGACAAATGAACGCGCGGAACGCGTGGAGATTGCGTCTATCCCGGTCACGACCAATATAATAGGAGGTGACGGCCAAGCCCACCAGCAGGTGATCGGCCAGGACATCAAGTTTGGTGATCTGCACCGCGCGACAGAGGAGACGGTCGAGTTGTTGATGTTCAATGATCATTATGTCACCAACAAGGTCAGCCGGAGGGAAATAAAGCGTTTCAATTGAACCGGCGCAACCGCCGACACCTCCAATCCGTTCGGCAAGAATCGGCTGTTCATCTTCCTCTCCCACGCGGCTGTTGTGGCTCACGGCCCGAGAATGCAGACGACCGATGGTGGCGACATTCCGTTTTTGAGGGCGTCTTGGCAAGGCTGCCCGAATGAAAGGGCAGCGTCGATTACTGAGGATTACCGAATGAATTGACAGTGTTGGGCGTGCGTAGTGCGCAGCTTCAGCCCGCACTATCGAGCGCAGAAAGCGCGGGCTGAAGCTCCGCGCTACGCCAAGGCCCGTCACTGCAATAGGTAATCCTCAATAGGTGGATTCTGCGAATATCTATTGGGACACGGCCCATGGACTCTCTAAAACAAATGTGATATCAATGGGGCCCTTCGCCAGAGTGCGAAAAGAAGAAATGGACCGGCGCGGATGAAAGCGTCGCCCGGTTGCATTTGCTCTCTGGCCTAGATGGCGGCGACCCGCCTGCCGCCGCAGGACAGACTGGACCATAGTTTCATCTCTCGGGAAAGAAAGGCAGGCGCCAGCCCATTCTCCACTGTCGTGGAACATGCAAGACCTCAAATACGCCGTTCGGCGGCTCCTTAAATCCCCCGGATTCAATCGCGAGAACGTCCTGATTTTCACCCTGACGCAACCCGGATCGAAGGCCCCGACCAACGATCATCGAGTCCGCTTTACCCGTGAGGTTCTCGAGCACCTCGCCCAGATTCCCGGCGTGTCCAGGGTTGGCGAGGTTTCCTCCACGCCGATGAACGGCACCGCCCTCGCACTCGCCTGCGTCGGCATCTACGGCGTAATGGCCTATTCCGTCGCCCAGCGCACCCGAGAGATGGGGATCCGCCTCGCGCTCGGGGCCGACGCGCGGAAAATCGTCTCGTTGATTCTTAGAGACGGACTGAGGATCGTTGCGATCGGGCTCGGCCTGGGAACGCTCGGCAGCCTGGGCGCCAGCGTGCTGATCTACAGTCAGCTCTACAACGCAACAACGTCGGATCCGATCGTCGTGTCCGCCGTGGTCGCGCTCGTCCTGCTCTCGGTCGCCCTGTTTGCCTGCTGGCTGCCCGCCCGCCGGGCCACGCGCGTTGACCCATTGGTTGCGCTGCGCGCGGAATGACAAACCTCCGGTTCTCAACGCTCAGCCCTCAACCGCCCATGCAAGACCTTATCTCCAGCCTCTCCTCACAAAATAGAGGGAAACCCCTCCGGCAGCGGCATGTTGAAGTTGAGGTGGGAGAACACCGAATACTCCGTCTCCTTCACCGTCCAGAAATGACAACCGAGTACACGGCGCCTTCGCCTTCTGTTACGCGGCGGACGGCCCTGAAAACGATCGCCCAGGGCGGCATCGGGCTGACGCTTTGGGGGACTGGAGCGTTTTCGCTACGAGCGGACGGTCTCGGAGAGAACTCCAGCGAAAACAAACCCGGTCCAATAATGCCAATACCCCTCGCAACTGAAAGAAAAGGATAACCTCCATGAATCGAAAAGAATTCCTGAAGAATTGCGCCTGTGGTCTGTGCACCTGTGCCACCGCCGGAGTGCTGGCGCCGGCTCTGTCAGCCGCCGCCGAGACCAAGGTCCCCGACGACTGGCGATTGCCCTTCGTCAAACAACGCTATGCCAGGCTTCTGGAAATCCTCTCAAGCCGGATGGACGAGAAAGCACTGAATGAGACCCTGTTCGACCTGGGAACCTATTGCTCCGGCTTGTACGACGACACCCACCAGAAATTCCGCGGCGACCTCGAAGGTTTCCGCAAGGCGGTCAAGCAGAGCGCGTCTGGCGATAACATCACCTGCGATTGGGAAAAGGGGATCATCACGATGGCTTCCGACGAAAGGGCGGATTGTTTCTGTCCCCTGAACAGCCGGGTAAACCACACGCCGAAGGTCGTCTGTAACTGCTCGCTCGGCTGGCAGCAGCACACTTGGGAAACGGTGTTACAGAAGAAGGTCCATGTGGAACTGAAAGAGTCCGTTTTGCGCGGCGACAAACGTTGCGTATTCGAAATCCGTATTCTGGCAACCTGATCATCAACCACGGGAACGGCGCCATAGTTGAACCGACCGTTTTCGTTCAGGATCGCCACCCTATCTACGGTCCGGATGGCGTCATCAAATAGTTGGGTGGTCAGCCATGGGTGGTTGCCTGCAACCGATCCGCTGTCCGCCGCGAACTATCTTTGGTTGTTATCCACCAAATCACGGATGACTTCATCTGCATGAATTCAAGCGATATGTAATCTAAATTATTTATAATCAATTAATTCTGATTGGATCACAGGAATTGGCCTTATTCATGCAATTGAAAACCTGAGCGCCGGCCCTTGCTGACATACCGTCGCGCACATCGACAGGTTTTCAAGCCAACCGCCCCGGCTTGCAGCGCGAATTTCGCCACGTACTCCCATGAAAACATTCCCCAAATCGATCACTATGCTTACGAAATTTTGTCGGCTTATCGTGGAAAGAGAAACGTCGCTGATTGCTGCCCGCCACGTTGGAACTTTCTCCCGCTCTTTACGATGTCTCACCTTCTCCCCTGCCGGGCGGTCTGCAGTCCTCCGGATCGCCGCCCTGCTGCTCGCGGGTTTCTCGTCGCAAGTCACGCTTAAGGCCCAGAATCAAGTGACATCCTACGGCGTTGTCACGCTCGCCGGCGCCGCCGGGAATGCCGGCTCGACCGACGGCACCGGGAGCGCCGGGTTGTTCGCCAATCCCGCTGATGTCGCGATCGACGCGGCCGGCAATCTCTACGTCGCCGACACGAGCAACAACACGGTACGAAAGATCACGGTGCCGGTGCCGTATCTCTACCCCAGCGTTGCAAACCCCGTCGGGGTCGTGACTACCCTGGCGGGTCAGGCCGGAGTCACCGGCAGCAGCGACGGATCTGGCACCGCCGCCCGCTTCAATCATCCCGCAGGCGTGGCGGTTGATGGCACTGGAAACGTCTATGTGGCCGATACCGACAACAATGAGATCCGAAAAGTGACCACCGCTGGTGTTGTTTCAACCCTCGCCGGCCGGGCCGGAAACGCGGGGAGTGCCGACGGCTCCGGTTCGGCAGCCGGTTTCAACGGTCCGTCCGGCATTGTCGCGGATGCGACGGGAAACCTTTATGTCGCGGACACCCTGAACCACACCATCCGAAAGGTCACCTCCGCCGGCGTGGTCACCACGATTGCTGGCGTCGCGAGTGCGAGCGGTCTTGCCGATGGCACCGGCTCCGCGGCACGGTTCCATGGCCCGCAGGGATTAGCCCTGGATACTTCGGGCAATCTCTTCGTCGCGGACACGAACAACAACGCGATCCGAAGGATTGTCACGAGTACCGGCGCGGTTACCACCGTCAGCGGACAAGCTGGTATCGCCGGCAGCCTCGACGGTGCCAGCAGCCAGGCGCAGTTCCACTTTCCCTCGGGTATCGGGGTCGACCCATCGGGCAATCTCTACGTGGCGGACACGGACAACCACACCCTGCGCGAAATTACCGCCTCGGGAACGGTCGGCACACTGGCAGGTCTGGCCGGGGCCAGTGGCAGCGCCGATGGGTTCAGTGCCGCCGTGCGTTTTAATTTCCCGACGGGAATCACCGTGGACGGCTCCGGAAATGTCTACGTCGCAGACACGAACAACGACACTCTCCGCCTCGCCTACCTCCCGGGACTTCCGGTGATCACGCAACAGCCGCAGGGAGTGATCGCCACGGTCGGAGGATCCGCCACGTTTACCGCCGCAGCCACAGGCGGGCCATATGTGGATTTCGAGTGGAACTCGATAACCCACATTGGCCCCCTGACGGTGGAGGGGATCCCCGGACACGGCAGAACAATCACGATGACAAATCTAGTGGGAAACGATGCCGGCACCTATTGGGTCATGGTTCGAAACAGTTCAGGCGAGATTAGCAGCAACGTGGTCACGCTGGTCGTCAATGGCCCTTCCGGAGGAGGAAATGGAGGAGGATCGTCCGACGCGGGCGGTGGCGGCGGCGGCGCACCCAGCGTTTGGTTCTACGGCATGCTCAGCGTGCTCGCCCTCGCGCGTCGGGCCTGGCTGGCGAGATCTCGGCGGTAGTAAGCAAGCAGGGCGGACGGCGCGACCATACTCGATAGCGGTGTCGGTGCTCCCGCCGGGCGCAGCAAGCTAGCCCCCTGCGGGAGGAAACCAGACGTTCTACCCGAGAATAGATCAGCCCTGGCCCGTTTCTCGTCTGGATCCGATTTGACGTCACAGCCTCCGTGGCGAAGCTGTGGCGTTACCGGTCATGTCCCTCGACCTCATCAAACAGGCCCTGCTGGCTTCCTATGAAACGTATGGAGGCATCAACCATCTCGATGGCGCGAATCTACCGTCGGAAGAGTCGGTCGACCGGCTGGCGTCGGACCTGATGCACGTGCTCTTTCCCGGCTTCTTCGAACAAAGCTCCGTCACCAAGAAGAACATTGGCACGGTGATCGAACGTCGTCTCGGAGAGATTTCTGCCCGCCTGGCCACCGAAATCGAAAAATGCCTGCGCTTCGCCCGCCATCCCGGGCCGGACGTCCACGCCAGCGAACTCACCGAGTCAATCCTCAGCCGCCTACCGGCGGTAAGGGAGATCATCCAGACTGACGTCACCGCCGCTTACCATGGCGATCCGGCCGCGCGCAGCGTGGAAGAGATCATTCTCGCCTATCCTTGCGTCCTGGTCATTTCGCTGCAGCGCATCGCCCACGAGATGTATCAACTCGGCGTGCCGCTGCTGCCGCGCATGCTGACGGAATACGCCCACGAACGCACCGGCGCCGACATCCATCCGGGCGCGCAAATCGGGCCGCACTTCTTCATCGATCACTGCACCGGCGTTGTCATCGGCGAAACCGCGCGGATCGGGGCTCACGTCAAGATCTACCAAGGCGTCACCCTCGGAGCGAAATCGTTCGAGGTCGATTCCGCGGGCGATCCGATCAAAGGCGTCAAACGCCATCCCGACGTCGAGGACCATGTAACCATCTACGCCCACGCCACGATCCTGGGCGGCGATACTTGCATCGGCGCCCATTCCATCGTCGGCGCCAGTGTCTGGATCATGAAGTCAATTCCGCCCAACAGCATCGCCCAAAACCGAGGGGAGAACCTGGTCGTTCGTCAGCGCCGCAAGAAAGAGGCCTCGATCATCACTGCCAGCGACCTCAAGGATGGCGCCGACTGGGTAATCTAGAATCCAAACGCCCGGTCCTGCCGGGCGGCCAGGCTGCGCGCGACATCCCGGGCAAAGAACGGCCCGCGAAAGATCAAGCCGGTGTAGAGTTGCACCAGCGTTGCGCCGGCGTCGAGCTTCTCGCCCGCCGAAACGAAATCAGTTATTCCGCCCGAGGCGATGATCGGCAATCTTCCCCCGGTGGCCCGCGCCAGGTAGTTGACGATCTCCGTCGACCGCGCACGCAGCGGGCGCCCGCTCAGACCACCCGCCTGGCCCACCGAGCTGAAAGGCCCCGGGCGGGCAAGCGTGGTGTTCGTGGCGACGATGCCGTCGAGCCCGAACTCGGCGATCACCGACAACACATTATCGATCTGGGGGAAACTCAGGTCCGGGGCGATTTTCAGCAAAAGCGGACGCCGCGGACGACCCGCCGCGACCCGCGCCCGATTCGCGCCGGTCAACGCTGGCAGCAACTTCCGCAGCCAGTGTTCCTCCTGGAGCTGACGCAGATCCGGCGTATTCGGACTGCTCACATTGATCACGACGTAATCGGCATGGTCCGCGAGCAGTTCAAAGCTCCCGAGGTAATCCTGCGCTGCCTTGTCGAGCGGCGCCGCCCGCGATTTACCGAGGTTGATGCCCACCGGGATCTTCCGCGCCCCCGGCGGGGCGAGGCGGGCCAGGCGGCGGGCGACCCGTTCCGCGCCGTCGTTGTTAAAACCCATCCGGTTGATTACTGCTTCGTGGGGCGGATAGCGGAAAACGCGGGGCCGATCGTTGCCCGGCTGGCGCAACAGCGTCACCGTCCCGATCTCGACGTGGCCGAAACCCAGGGCGGCCGCCCCGCGCCAGGCCACGCCGTTCTTGTCAAACCCGGCGGCCAGCCCCACGGCGTTGGGGAACCGCAAGCCCAGACACTCGATCGGCCGGGTGCTCGCCGCCGGCAACTGGTTCGCCAGCTCCAGGATGCGCCGCAGCGGCGCCATGGCGCCCACCAGGGCCATCGCGTCCACCGCCCGCTCATGGTCGAACTCCGGATCGAGTTTGAACAGGACCGGCCGGAGGAATTTTTCGTAAAGAAACCCCATGGCCGTGAAACTGCGTTCCGCCCGCCAAAAACTCAAGCCCCGCGAGCTCGCCCAGCCGGGCGTTCTTCCGGCGGGAAAAGCCGGGCCATTTTGTGCTTGTTATTTGCGTCCCCCCCCCCACCCTGCGCTCCGATTTCGTCCCCAAACACCGCGGGAAGGACGTCTTCAAAACCCAGATCGATTTTTTTTGCGCTGAGGGATTGACTCCGTTGCTCAGGAGGCATTTTGGTGCACGAAAACATCCGTCATCTTTTCACGACCTATGGCCAGATCAGCCCCCCAACTCGAATGGTGCATTGTCCGGCTTGGTGACGACCACAACTGGTGGGTCGAGGAAGTCAGCGACCCGGTGCGCTGGGACGTGGACGGCCTCAGCATCATCGATCCCCGCCAGGTCCAGCACATCGTCGAGCTCGTCGATTCGCTGCGCGACTATGGATTTGATCAGGATCTGGTCGAACGCGCGTTCTTTCCCTTCCGCATCGAACGGGACCTGGGCGCCGGCCGGGTGCGCCTCGCGCGCGTCAAGGATTCGCTCTTCGAGTCGGAGGACAAGCTGTTTGCCCTGCCCGATCTGCTGGATGAGGAGAACGGTCCCTACGCCGACTTCCTCGACCATATCACGCGGCTGCGCGTCAAGATGCTCAACGACCTGTTCAACTTCGAACACCAACTGAGCGTCGACGAAGTGGAGGACGAGCTTCGCGAAGCGCGGAATATTGACTTTATGGAGGGCAAGGCGGTGCATGTGTTCACCGAAGTGACGGCCATTCTCGACTACGTGCCCGCCGGCTGGGAAGGAGAGGAAGAGGGCGAACGCCCGGCGCGCAAGGAGGACGAACTCGATGACCAGGATCTTCCCGCCCTCGATGAAGCGGAGGAGGAACGCCTCAAGAACGATCAGTCGTTGAAATGGGATGAAGACGACGAGGACAAAGAGAAAGACGACGAGGACGAGGAAAAGAAGAAAACCGACGACGAAGAAGAAGAGGAAGAAGGCGGGGACGAAAAGAAATCCACCGATGAAGAGGACGGACCGCCGCGTCGCCGGAGCGGCCGAGTGCGGGAGTAGGAAAAGACGGAGCCCGGTCGCGCCCCCGGGAATGGGCGCAGCAGGCCTGCGCCTCGACGGGAAGAAACTGGACGTTTTGCCCGAAAAGGAACCAGCCCTGTTCCAGGTCCTTCGCGGCACGGAAATACCTTTGACAATCGCCGGAAGCGACGATTGCTTTGCTTGGGCCGGCCCAGCCGCCGCTTCACCCTAACGACATGGCCAGCAATTTGTTTGGTTATTTTTCGAACGACATCGGGATCGATCTCGGTACGGCGAACACGTTGGTGTTCGTCAAGGACAAAGGCATCGTCTTGCGTGAGCCTTCGGTGGTCGCGATCAGCACCTCGTCGCGCAAAGTTCTGGCCGTCGGCGAAGAAGCCAAGCGCATGCTCGGCCGCACGCCCGGGAACATCCAGGCCATCCGGCCGATGAAAGACGGTGTCATCGCCGACTTCGACATCACCGAGGCGATGCTGCGGTATTTCATCCGGAAGGTGCACAGCAATTCTTTCCGGGTCGCGCCCCGGGTGATCATCGCAATTCCCTCGGGCATCACTGAGGTTGAAAAACGCGCGGTCAAGGAGTCGGCGACCCACGCGGGCGCGCGGGAAGTTCTGACCATTGAGGAGCCGATGGCCGCCGCGATTGGCGTCGGCCTTCCAGTCGAGGAACCCGCCGCCAATATGATCGTCGACATCGGCGGCGGCACGACCGAAATCGCCATCATTTCGCTGGCGGGCGTCGTTTTCTCCAAGTCGATCCGCGTCGCGGGCGACGAGCTCGACAACGCGATCATCAATTACATGAAGCGGGCCTACAACCTCCTGATCGGAGAGCGTACCGCGGAAGAAATCAAGATCCGGATCGGCTCCGCCTACCCGCTGGAGGAGGAGTTGGCGATGGAGGTCAAAGGCCGCGACTCCGTGGCCGGCCTGCCCAAGACCATCCATATCACCTCGCAGGAAATCCGCGAAGCGCTCGGCGACACGATCGCGGCCATTGTCGACGCTGTCCGCAATGCGCTCGAACGTTGTCCGCCGGAGCTCTCGGCGGATCTTGTCGACCGCGGTTTTGTCATGGCCGGCGGCGGCTCGCTGATCCGGAACATCGACCGTTTGCTCAGCGAAAAAACCGGTCTGCCCGTGATCGTGGCCGATGATCCGCTCAGCGCGGTGGCGAACGGCACCGGGGTCGTGCTTAGCGACCTGAATTTCCTGCTGCCGCATTTCACGAGCGAAGCGAAGAACTGACGCGCCCGGGAGGCCCGGACCCCTGGCTTGAGGGCAGCGGTGTCCGCAGAAGCCGGTCGGAAATATTCAGATCGATTCGCGTCGTCCGAGCCTTAAGAGTCGTCTGCCGCCCGTGTCTTTCAAGCGTTTCGATCAGACCAAGCCTTTTATCACCCTGGGAATCATCGTGCTCGCGTGGCTGCTGCTGCCCGTGGCGGTGAAATCATTCCTGCGGGTGACGTTCTTCGAACTGCAGGCGCCTGTCCAGGTCACGGCTTCCTATGTTCGCAATTTACAGGATTTCTGGGCCGACCGCACGCATTCGAAAGACGAACTCATCGAAGCGGCGCGCGAACTCCGCCATGTCTACGCCGGTTATGAATTCCAGGCCCAGCAAACGGAGGCCCAGCAAGCCGAGATCGCCCGCCTTGAGCAACTGCTCCGGCTGCCGTCCAATCCCAACTTCCGCTTCGAGCAGGCCCGCGTGTGCCGGCGTGACTTGTCCGGCTGGTGGCAGCAACTCACCATTCGCAAAGGCTCCAACTACGACCTGCCGGTCGGTGCGCCCGTCGTCTACAGTGGGGGCGTGGTCGGGCGGGTGCGGGAAGTCCGGGCCTACGAGGCCGACGTCGACCTGGTGTCGAGCCCGCGCCTACGCCTCGCCGCCAATTTCGAAAACGACACGCATCCGGTCAGCTACCAGGGCGGGATCAATCCTCCGCTCGCCCCGGCCCGCGGCCTGGTGGAGTTCGTGCCACCCGACATCGTCATTTATTCGTCCGCCCCCCGGCGGCTCGTCACTTCGGGTCTCGGCGAATTTCCACCTGGCCTCACCATCGGTTACGTGGCGCGGCTCGAAACCAGTACGGACGGCTTGTTCCAAAGCGGCGAGGTCTCGCTCGACCCGCGCCTGACCGAGCTCACCGAAGTCACCGTCCTCGTCCCGCAGCAGCCGGATTGAACCCCGCACCCGTTGCCCCATCTGCCCTCCGCTTCCCCGCCATGCACCGCCGCTGGCTAATCGTTTTCTTCACCACGCTGTTGCTCTGGTCGCTCGTCGGCCAGCTCAACCATTATCTGGCGCCCCTCGGCGTGTATCTTTTCATTGGAGGACTGCTGGTGACCTTCGCCGCCTTGCGACTGAGCCTCCGCAACGGCCTGATCGCGACAATCCTCATTGCGCTCGCGGTCGACGCCGTCGAACCCGTGCCGCAGGTCGGACATTATCTGCTCTTCGGCCCGCATTTGCTGCTTTTCACGGCTGCGCATGTTGTGATCTTCCACCTGCGGACGCGGTTTCCCCGCGAGGAGACCTTGTTCGCACTTGGCACGGCGTTGCTTGCCAACCTGGGGCTCTTCCTCGGCCTCTCCTTCATCTACATCGAACTCGGCGCTCCCCGGCATCCGGCCACGGCCTCGCTGCGCCTGTTGGCCGATCTGGGCTGGTCACAGCTGTTCATCCTGGCGATTGCCCCGTGGTTCCTTTCGCTTCAGCAGCGCGCACTGGAACTGGGTCGGATCGATCTGGCGGAGGAAAACCATCGGTTCTACTGACCCTGCCGCGCCCGCCGGCGCTCTTGCCGTTTTCGGGCCGGGCCTCATCGTCGTCTTGCCGTCATCGGCCGACCGGCCTTCACCGTGAGCATCATCGAAACCTATCGACCGCAGCACACCCGGCTTTTGCTTTTTCAGGCGCTGATCGCGGCGATGCTGCTGGTGCTGGCTGGAGGGCTCGCCTACCGCCAGATCATCCAGTACGGCAATTACGGGGAGCGCGAGCGCCTGCAGAACCAGCGCCGCGTGCTGGTCCCCGGGCCGCGGGGCAACATCTACGACCGCGACAACCGCCTGCTCGTGGGCAACCGTTCCCGGTTCGCCGTCACGCTCTTTCTCGACGAATTGCGCCGCGAATTCCGCCGGGAATACATCGAGGTGGTCCGGCATTACCGCGAGAGCGAAACCTCGGGCGACATCACCCGGAGCGACCGGCCCTCGCCCGCCCAATTTGAGCAGATTGCCCGCGCGCAGGTGGTCCAGCGTTACCTCGACCAGATCAACCGGCTGCTGAGCCGCGACGAGAAGGTCGACATGCGCGAGCTCAATCGCCACTTTCAGCAACAGCTCCTGCTGCCTTACATCTTGCTCGACGATTTGAAACCCGAGGAATTCGCCCGCCTCATCGAGCAACTGCCGGTGCAATCGCCGCTGCAGGTCTACACTTCCAGCACCCGCTACTATCCGAACGGCTCCACCGCCGCCCATGTGCTCGGCTATGTCCGCACCACGGACGAGGTGTCAGGCGACGACATGAGCGGGGAAGACCTCAAGACCTTTGCGTTCAAGGGCACGGCCGGCCGCGACGGACTGGAATTGCAGTACGACCCCCTGCTGCAGGGCGAGACGGGTTCCGCGATTTATCGCGTCGATCCCGCCGGATTTCGCGTCAATCCGCCGTTGGAGAAACACGCGCCGCACCAGGGGGAACGGCTCGACATCACCCTGGATCTTGACCTGCAGGTCGCAGCCGAAAAAGCCATCGATCAATTCGAAACCCTCAAAGGCGCGGCCGTCGCGCTCGATGTGCGCACCGGCGAGGTCCTCGTCCTCGCGAGCAAGCCGGATTACGATCTCAACGAATTCTCCCCCCGCTTGAGTACGGCCGCCGCCCAGAAGATCCACGAGACCGGAGCATGGACCGACCTGGCGATTGCCGGGGTGTATCCTCCGGGTTCGACGTTCAAGTTGATCACCGCCATCGCGGGCCTACGCAGCGGCCTGATTACGCCCGACGGCTTCACCGCCGACTGCGAAGGGACGATGCGGATCGGCAACCGCACCTTCTACTGTGACAAGAGCCCGGGCGGTTACCAACGCCACGGCATCATCGCGTTCCGCGAAGCCATCGCGCAAAGCTGCGACATCTATTTCTACACGGTGGGAATCAAGATCGGTCCGGAGGCGATGGCCGCGGAGGCGCGCCGCTTCCACCTTGATCAGCCCACGGGCATTGATCTGCCCTACGAGGTCCGGCGCATGTTGATCCCGGACCCGGCGTGGAAGAAGCGCGTCAGAGATGAGGCCTGGTTTGCCGGCGACACCGCCAACATGGCGATCGGCCAGGGTGATGTGGGAGTCACCCCGATGGATATGGCCTGCTTTGTGGCGTCGCTGGCCCGCGGGGAGACCACTACCCGGCCCACGCTGCTCCACGACCCGCACCGCGCCCGCCAGCACACGGAACCGATCGGTCTCACCCCAGCGCAGTTTGCGGCGATCGTCGACGGCATGGAGGGATGCACGATCAACGGGACCGCGAAAATCTTCGCCACCCCGACCTACGGCATCCCCGGATTGCGGATCGCCGGCAAGACGGGCACGGCGCAGACCACGCGGGATGGCAACAAGATCAATATCGCGTGGTTCGTCTGTTTCGCCCCAGTCGAGAATCCGCAAATTGCCATTGCGGTCGCAATTGAAGGCGACACCCCAGGGGAGAGCTTCGCCGGCGGACACTATGCCGCGCCCGTGGCGCAAGCAGTGCTGAAGGCCTGGTTTGAGAAATCCCAGCACCCGGCTGCATCTCCGGGAAGCGCCGCCGCCAACTGATCCGTCGCGCCGGTCGTCCCATGACGCCAGTCACTTCGTGGCGCCAGTCTCGGACTGGCGTTCCGATCCGCCGGTCGCAGACCGGCGCTACTCGGAGCACCTGACGCCGGTCGCAGACCGGCGCTACCCATTCCGGTCGCAGCCTAACGTTGAGCCCGTTCGTCGCACCGCCCGGCGGGCCCGGCGGAACACCAGCTGCGGTTGCGGCCAGGTCGGTCGCGCCCCGTAGCGCAGACGCTGCAGCTCGGCCAGCACCGCGCCGTCTTCGACTTGCCGCCGATCGCGCCCGCCCATCTTGCGCAGCCAACGTCCCGCCTCGCGGCGCACGGGATCCATCCCCTCCCGCCGCCAGCCCCGGCCGCGCCACCACCAACCAAGGGTGCGGCGCCCCCACAGCACGCCGGCCGCCAGCACCGCGCCCGCGCCGGCCAGCCCGCACCAGGCCCACCCGGCCGCCCAGGGACGGTTGCGCCAGCTCCGCAGCGGGCCGAACGCGTTTTCCAGCAGCGCCCGCACGGCCGCCCCGAAACGACCCGTCGTTTCCTTGAGCCCAACGAACAGGGCGATCTGCGTCCGTTGGTCGAAACTGACAATCCGCCGGTACCACAGAATGCGGACGGCATCCAGGCGCGCCCTCCAGGTGCGGTCCGACCGTTGCGTCAACAAACGGGACTCGTCGGCGCCGCTTTGGGCACCCGCATTAACGGGCGCCGATCCATCGGTGGGGTCGACCCGGATCCATCCCGTGCGACCGTCGTAAATCTCGCACCAAGCGTGCGCGTGGGTATTGCGCACCATAAAGTAGTCCTCATAGGCATTCCAGTCCCCGCCCTTGAATCCCGTCACCGCGCGCGTCGGATAACCCGCCGCGCGCGCCAGGAGCGTAAACGCAGCCGTGAACAACTCACAATGCCCCGGAAGATCCGACTCCATCCAGGCCACCGCTAGATCACGGTCTCCGCCGGGCAAGTCCACCTTCAGCGAATATCCATGGCGCTCATCCAGCCAGCGGCGCGCCCGCACAGCAAACTCCGCCGCACTCCCGGGGGCACCCCCGGAAACCTGCCTGACCATCCGCTGCAGAGCGGCCAGGTCGGCGGGCCGCTCCGGCAATTCCAATGTCGTGAGGGGATAAATCGTCCGGGATCGCGCCGGGTTGACGGAAGCCTTGGAACCGACCGCCGGCGCCGGCGGTGTTTGCTGTGCCCGGCGCAAAGCGTCGCCGAACAGCCGGTCCGGCATGAAGCCGTCGGTCGCCATTCCCTCCACTCGATAGGCCGTCATGCTCACTGGCTCGTTGCGCAACGCCACAATCCCCAACTGACCGAGGTTCTGCACCGATTGCGGCTCGCGAAACTGCAGCCGCGCAAATCGCCCCCCGAGTGGCAGGAACCGGCTGATCCCCGATTCAAGGTAAAACGTCCACACCACGGGCAGATCGGCCGCCGCCGGCGCACCGCGCAGGAACGAATTCGTCCGCGTGCTCCGCGTCAGCTCGGCTTTCAACCCGAGCGAGGTCCGAAACTCCCCGTCGCGATATTCGTCCAGCACGACCATCCGCCAGTACGGTATCGCGGGAATGCGCGCCGGATCGGAAGCGTCGACGCGGAGCGCAATCGAGTTGTCCTGCTGGATGTCAATCACGTCTCCGAGGCGGCTGGAATCCGAGAATCCGGTCCGGCTTTGTTTCGTTAGGAAACGATCGAGGAACAAGCCGCTGTCGATCTGAAACCGCGGAATCGCGAGAAACAACAGGGCCGACACCGCCAGCACCCCGAGGAAGAGCGCACCGCCCAACGCAAGCAACCGTACGTCGGCGGCCTCCCGCAAACGGTGGGCCAGGCGCCGCCAATGCACTGTCGTCCATTCAGGTGGAATGCCGCTGGCCAACGACCCAGCCGGCTTCGGTCTGGAGTCGATCGCGCCGGCGGCGGCCGCCCCGGCTTCCGCCGCCTCCGTCAGCGTGATGACAAACAGGAAGGCCAGCGTCCCGGCAGTGAAAACCAGGATGTGCAGCGCGAACTCCAGCGAAACGGTCAGCACGCCGGCCACCATCACCAGGAACAGACCGAGCACGATGATCTGCAAGTCGTCGCGCTTTTTCCGGTAGCTCACGCCGCGATACAGCAGGAGCAGGTAGTCCAGGTGAACCATTGCCGGCAACAGCTGCGCGCTGGAGTAGAAATCCCACGCGAACAGCGCCACGATGACCGGAAAAGCAAAGCGATGCGCGAGGGGTGGCACGCGCGCCGGCAGATCCGGCCGGGCCAGCGCCAGCAGCACCGCGACGGTCGTGACGGTCGCGAGCAGCCAGGCGTCAATCTCCATATAGCCGACCGTCGCGACGGAAATCAGCACCAGGAGTCCGCCGAGCAGCCAGCGCAACTGCCGCAGTTCATCGATGCTAAGCTGTGGCCGTTTTCTGTCCATCGACGTAGGCGGCCACGCCCCGGACCGCTTCCGGGGCAAAGGTGACGATATTGCGGCGGGCCTGGGCGGCCCGGAGAGCGTTGCCGGCATCCGGGCCTGTTTCTTTCAAGCCGACCTTGGGCTGGGTTGCGGATCCCGGATCCTCCGTTTTCCACTCCAGCATCGCCAACTGATCCAGGAAAAACTCCAGGTCCCGCACCCGACGGATGGCGATCGCCGCGCCGGTGTCGATCGCCGCGCCCATCAGGCGGGCCTCGGTAAACAGATCCTCCGCCAGCGTCGCCGCGAAACCGCACATCCGTTCAAACTGCTCTTCGCGCAGCCAGATCCCCGCCGCCGTATCGATCCGCAGGAAATAGACTGCGGTGCTTTCCGCCGCGTATTGCCGGACCATGAGCCGGCGGAGACGCGCGCTCGCTTTCCAATGGACCAGCCGATGAGAGTCGCCCGCCTGGTAACGGCGCAAGGCGAGCAGGTCGTTACTCGCTCCGGCCCTTGCCAGGCGCACACCTTCCGCCGAATGCGGGGCGGCGGCGACGCGGACAAATTGATACTCCAACGGCGCCGGCCAGACCAGCACCTCCTGCCGCAACGCGGTGCCATGACTCTTGCGGAGAAAACCGAAGGGAAACAGCGAACCGACGCCAGTCAGTTCCACCCGCACCAGCCCGCGCCGCGCCGGCTTGAACAACCAGTCCAGCCGGGTCTCGCCGCCCGGATCGAGTCGCGCCCGCTGGAACAACGTCACGCGTTCGGTGAGTCTTTCGAGCTGGGCAAACGCCGCCCGGATCTGGCCCGAAGTCGCCCGGATGGTGGCTTCCGGACGCCGCGGACCCGCCGCCACCGGGCGCGCCACCAGGTCGAACCAAAGCCCGTAGACCGGGACCCGAGATTTGCGGTTCCGCAACTCGAGCGTGACGGGCGCCTCCTGGCCCGCGCGCAGCGGTCGCGGCACTAGCAGGAGCCAGGAAACGCCGCGCAAGTTGACCCACGACATCACCCCGCTGAGGATCAAGCACGAAAGGATTAACGACAGCGTGATAAACAGGATGTTGTTGGCCGCGTTGTAGGCCGCCGAACCAATCCCGAGCGCCAGCCCGATCAGCGCCAGGCCCGACACGGTCGGCATCACGCGTTGATTGGTGGTCGGGTAAACCAGCGACCAAAGAAATTCGCTCCAGCGGCCAGGCTGCCGAACGCGGATGCTCGGACCATCCCATTCGGCCCGCGGAGGTGCTGCATCGCTCTGAGAATTCATCGACTATTCGGCGTCAGAAATCCCAAAATCCAAGGTCCAAATCTCAACGAAGTCTCAAAACAAAAACCGACCGTGCATACAAGTCGGTTCGAAGTCTGGACGTACGGCGATTGCGATCAGGGATGTAAAGTTTGAGATTTGTGATTTGATCCTTGGAACTTGTGCCTTGGAACTTTTAATTTTGGATTTCCAGCGCAGCGGCTTTACAATGGCGGTGGGATTGCTCCCACGATCCGCCGGAGCGCAACGGCCACGGCGTTTCGCTCTTCCAGCGCGTCCGAGGTTGGCCGCACCAGCGCCAGTCGGTGCCCCAGAATCGGCAGCACCAGGTCGAACACATCCTCGGGCATCACAAAATCGCGCCCGTTCAGCAGCGCCCGGGCCTGGGCGGCCCGTTTCAGCGCCAGGCCTCCGCGCACACTGGCCCCCGCCTTGAATTCCGCCTCGGTGCGCGTCGCTGCAACGATCTTGAGGAGGAAGTCCAGCACGCTCTCCTCGACAAACACCTGCGTGCAGAGTTGTTGCAGTTTGACCACGTCCCCCCGCGTCACGACCGGATTCAACTGGATCGAATCATACGTCATCTGCGGGGCGCGAAGGATCTCCAGCTCATCGGCCGTCTGGGGATATCCCATCCGGATCCGCATGAGGAAGCGGTCCATCTGGCTTTCGGGCAGCGGAAAGGTGCCCTCGTAGTCCACCGGATTCTGCGTGGCGAGCACCATGAATGGCTCGCCGACGGCGTGGGCTTCGCCGTCGATCGTGACCTTGGCGCGGTCCATCACTTCGAGCAGAGCCGACTGGGTCTTGGGGGTCGCGCGGTTGATCTCGTCCGCCAGGACGATGTTGGCAAAAATCGGCCCGGGCTTGAACACGAACTCCCGCACGTGCTCGTCGTAGATGGCGACGCCCGTGACGTCGCTGGGGAGGAGGTCGCTGGTGAATTGCAGTCGCGAAAACGAACAATCCATCGAGCGCGCCAGCGAATAAGCCAGCGTGGTCTTGCCGAGGCCCGGCAGGTCTTCGATCAGCAGATGCCCCCCCGCGGCAAAACAGATGAGCGCCCGCTCGATCACGTCGTCCTTGCCTTTGACGGCATGGCGCATGTTGGCCTTCAGCCGTTCCAGCGTCCGCCGCGCCTCCGTCACCTGGTCCGTAATCATGAACTCGGTCATGCCAACGACGCTAGAGGGAGGCGACCGAGGAGCAAATCGAAAGGGCTACGCCAGCAGCTTCAGCAGCGCGCTGAAATCTTCGTCGGCAGAACCGTGGCTCTCGGCCAGCTGCAGTCGCTCCCGCGCCGCTTCGAGCAACGGTAAGGGCGAGTCCTTCGCGGCGCCCGACGCCAGCCGCATGTCCTTGTGCATGTGTTTGACCGAAAACTGGGGCGAAAAATCACCGGTACGCAGCTTGGGCTCTTTGAGCTCGGCCAACGGGGAGTAGCCGACGTTCCCAGCGAGCGCATCGAAAAACGTGTCGTCACTGATTCCCGCCCGGCGGGCAAAGGTCAGCGCCTCGCACAGGCCTTCGAGCATCACCGCGAGATTGAGGTTCATGGCGAGTTTGAGCGCCGCCGCCTTCCGCGGCTCGGCCGCGATGACCAGGCGCTTCTCCGACACCAGCTGCAGCAGCGGTTGCACCGCCGCGATGAGGTCGGCAGGCCCCCCGAGGTAAAACACGGTCTTCCGTTGTTCGGCCGCCGGCTTGCTGCCCGTAAACGGGGCCTCCAGGTAACGCGCTCCGCGTGCCTCCACCTGCGTCCGGAAGCGATCACTGCTGTCCGGATCGATCGTGCTCGACTGAATCACTATTTTCCCCGCGCCCAGCCGGGGCAGAATTCGGTCCAATATGCCTTGGACCGCCGGCGGATCAGCCACCACGATCTGGATCGCATCCGCGGCATCCGCCACCGCTTCCGGTGACTCCTTCCAGCACGGTCGGGTTGGCTGCGGCGTGCGATTCCAGCAACCGGCCAACACCCCCGCGGCCGCATAATGTTTCGTCCACGTCCCGCCGATGATCCCGAGCCCGATTACGCCGATGGTTTTCATGATGGCCGACTACTAAACACACGCGGTCCGCAAAGAAAAGCTCCGCGCGCAATTCGGCCTGCTGTTTTACCCTTGTTCGCCACGGCTGCTGTCCTGAGAGTCAATCGCCGGGAGGATCGGGCAATGGCGCAAAATCGTCCCGGAGAACTCGAACGATGAAACTTATCAACCAGGAAATCATCAACGGATTGATCAAACGGGCCACCGAGGTCACCCGGCGGCGGTCCAACTACAATCTTCATCCGGTGCCGGAGGATCCGGTGCAGCGCCTGTTGGTCGCCACCAAGCTCGATACCTATTTCCGACCTCATCTGCATGAAATCCAGTGGGAGTGCGCGGTGGTGCTGCAGGGGGCGTTCGATCTGTTCATTTTCGACGAAACCGGCGTGATCACCGAGAAGGTCCGATTGGGCAAATCCGGCGATGCCCTGGGCTTCGAAATTGCCGCCCGCGTCTGGCACGGCTGGCTGCCGGTCGAGGACGACGGCGTGTTCTTTGAGGTGAAGCAGGGGCCTTACGATCCGGTCCGCGGCACCACGTTTGCGCCCTGGGCGCCGCCGGAGGGCGAGGCCGCGGTGCCCGCCTTCCTGGCCCGCCTGCGGTCCGCCAAGGTGGGCGACCGGATGGGAGGCTGAGCGGCCTGCACCGGTCGCCGCCGGATGCAGCCAACCGTCATTCGCCACCCGGCATGTCGCAAAAAGGCAATGTGGAAATCAGGAAGGCTGGAATGCGGTTCCCCAGCTCCGGGGTTTCTGATTTCCACATTCCACCGGTTGGCCCGGCGCCGCTGGACTCCCGGCCCGTGATCCAACCGAACGGCAGAATCTAGGCTTCGGCGAAGATCTCCAGCATCCGCCCGAAGAGCCGGTCGACTTTCTCCTGGTTGGATTTCACCAGGTGCTGGAACCGCGCGAAATCGATCTCGGTCCCGGCGAGACCGTTGGCGTAGTTGTCGACCAGCGCCAGGCTGTTGTAGTGCAAGCCAGCCTCGACGCACAGATCGGCCTCATGGGCGGCGGTCATGCCGATCACGTCGCCCCAGTCCTTGATGATTCGGATCTCGGCCTTGGTTTCAAATCGCGGTCCGCGCATCTGCACGTAGACCATGCCGGTCTTGACCTCAAATTCCGGCGCCAGCTTCGCAACCAGAACGGGGATCAGATTATTGGCAATGCCCGGTGCGCCGCCCTTGAGTTCGGTGTCGAAGAACGTGGCCGGGCCCTGCTGAAGGCCCACGTAATCGCCGCACGAGACCAAAGTACCGGGCGGTAATTCCGGCTTGAGCGAGCCGACAGAATTGAGCGACAGCACGTCCCGGTAATCCAGGTCCGCCAGCGCGCGGATGTTGGCGTGGTGGTTGATCGCATGCGGCGGCAGCGGAAAGCCGTCGCCATGCCGGTTGATTAACACAAATTCCCCGTGCTGCCGGTAAGTAACCGTGCCAAACCGCGTCGTAATCGTGCGGACCGCCCACGCCGCGAACCGGGTGCTGTTTACTATGCTCGTGCCGCTGAGGAACGCGACCTTCATACCTGCTGACTAGGCGACGGCCTGAACGGCGACGCAACCGCTTTCTGGGTCAAATCCTCCGGCCGGTCATTCCCCTTGTCAAACGGCGACGCCCCCTCATAAAGGGCCGGAATCCACGCATGCCTTCCGCCGGCCCCAATGTTCCCCGCCACGTCGCCATCATCATGGACGGCAACGGGCGGTGGGCGAAGCAGCGCGGCCTCCCGCGCATCGAGGGTCACCGCCGCGGCGTGGAGACGGTGCGCTCCATCATCGACGCGGCGCGTGAACTGGGCATCCAGTATTTGACGCTTTACGCGTTCTCGGCCGAGAACTGGCAACGCCCGCCGGACGAGGTCTCGGCGCTGATGAGCCTGCTCGAGTTGTTTCTCCGGCGCGAAGCCAAGACCCTGATCAAGAATCGCATCCGCCTGCACACGATCGGCCGGATCGAGGAGCTGCCGGCGGGGCCGCTCAAAGAACTCAAGCGCGCGATCGCCGCGACCCAGGAATTCACGGACTGGAACCTGGTGTTGGCGCTCAATTATGGTTCCCGCACCGAGCTCGCCGACGCCGCTCGCGCCTACGCCGACGCCGTCGTCGCCGGACGAGAAAAGCCAGAGGAGTGCTCGTGGAGCGCGCTGAGCCGGTATCTCTACACCGCCGACCTGCCGGATCCCGACTTATTGATCCGAACTTCGGGAGAAACGCGGCTCAGCAATTTCCTTCTTATGCAGTGTGCCTATGCGGAGATGATCTTCTCCCCGGTTCTGTGGCCCGATTTCACCAAGGCCGAACTCGTCACCGCCATCGAAGAGTACCAGCGCCGGGAGCGGCGGTTCGGCCTCACCGGCGAACAGGTCAAGCCCCCCGTCAGGGTCCACCGGCCCGCAGTTAATCAATAATCCTCCGACCCCCGTTCCCGCCCGTGCTCAAACGGACGATCAGCACCATCATTCTTTGGAGCCTCCTCCTGCTCTGCCTCCGCTTTTTCGGCGTTGACGGCGCCGTCTGGCTCATCACCGCGATGAGCGTGCTCACGCTGTACGAGTTCTATGCGATGCTCGGCCACATGGAACTCGCCCCCTTCAACCGGCTGGGGCTCGCCTTGGGCGCGGCCATCACGCTGGCACCCCGCTATTTTGAGCCGAACGTCACGGCAGGGGAATTGCTGGCCCTGGGAGTCATCGTGTTTTCGGTGCGGATTCTCGGCGAGCGGGAAGCCCAGAACCGGGTCGAAACACTTTGCTGGACCTTGTTCGGGCTCGTCTACGTGCCGTTCATGCTGCATTTCCTGGTGCGGATCGCGCTCATTGCCACTCCCCATCCGCACACCGGTCTGGTGCTCGCATTCTGGCTGATCGCCGTGAGCAAGTTGTGTGACAC
>Ga0182027_10002661_pt1 | contig 28733 bp, 22 predicted proteins | sample 712E1DmetaG_FD_121300 | JGI IMG/M metagenome (GOLD analysis project Ga0182027, IMG submission 121300) | Permafrost microbial communities from Stordalen Mire, Sweden - 712E1D metaG (Illumina Assembly) | ecosystem: Environmental > Terrestrial > Soil > Wetlands > Permafrost | place: Sweden...
AATCCGGTTCGGCAGCCGGCTGACGGTGAAAATGAACATCGCGCCGGACACGCTCGACGCCCGGGTGCCGAATCTGATTTTGCAGCCGCTGGTGGAAAATGCGATCCGCCACGGCATCGAACCCCGTGCCAAACCCGGGTGCATCGAGTTGCGGTCGCAGCGCGAGGCCGGCACGCTCACGCTGGAAGTTTGCGACAACGGCGCCGGCCTGCAAAAGGATGGGCCGGCCGAGGAAGGCGTCGGCCTGTCCAACACGCGGGCGCGATTGCAGGCGCTTTACGGCGAGGCCCACGGATTCGAATTGCGCGACGCGCCGGAAGGCGGACTGCTGGTGCGGTTGATCATTCCTTTTCGGAAGGAGAAATCCCCCACATGAAAATCCGGACGTTCATCGTGGACGACGAATCGCTGGCGCGCGACCGGTTGCGCCAGTTGCTGCAAAACGAGCCGGAGATTGAGATCGTCGGCGAATACACCAACGGGCACGACGCCGTCGCCGCCATTCAGAAAACGCCGCCGGACCTCCTCTTTCTGGACATCCAGATGCCCGAACTCGACGGCTTCGGCGTGCTCGCAGCCCTGGGCACCGGCCCCATGCCGGTGATTGTGTTCGTGACGGCATTCGACCGGTTCGCGGTCAAGGCCTTTGAAGTCCACGCGGTGGATTATCTGCTGAAACCCTTCGACCGCGAACGGTTTCAGAAGGCGTTGGGCCGCGCCATCGAACAGGTCAAAAACCGCGATGCCGCCGCGCTTCAGCAGCGGCAGTCGTCCGTGCTGGCTGAATTGCCGCCGTCCAAAATAACCGACCGGGTGGCGGTGAAATCGGGCGGGCACGTCGTGTGGGTGAAGCTGGAGGAAATTGACTGGATCGGGTCGGCGGACAATTATGCCGAGCTGCACGTGGGCGCGAAATCGCACCTGCTGCGCGAGACATTGGGTGCGCTCGAAACCCGGCTCCCGCCGGAAAAATTCGTCCGCATCAGCCGCTCGGCCATTGTCAACGCGCAGCATATCAAGGAACTGCACCGGCTGTTTTACGGCGGCTGCGAACTGGTCCTACTCAACGGCACGCGCCTGACGTTGAGCCGGCGCTACCGCGACAAGCTGCAGCAGCTCGGCGTAAAGTAATCCCAGCCCGTCCGCCGGCCTTTCGTCCCTGAATTCGCACCGCCCGTCCCTAGCAGGTTGGCTTTTACAATTCATAACCATAACTTGTCATAAGTTAACCAAAAAAAGGCCGGCTGAACTATGTCAACAAAATCAAGGAGCAGCAGCTTCAACTGTCAGAACAAAACCGTCCTGACCGGCGGGGCCATGGTCCTGGCCATCACCGCCTCGGTGTGGGCGCAGGAAAAACCTTTCATGCAGGCCGGCACCTCCCAGCCGCCGCTGTGGCCGCCCAAGGCCGCCGCGCCCGCCGCCACCGGCACCAATGCCGTCGTGGCTGCGGCGGCCAATCCGCTTGAGAAATTTTTCAACGGAGAGATTCCCGACGCGATTGCCGAGGGGAAGTTCAACCTCAACGTGCGCCTGCGATATGAACAGGTGGATGACGACAATGTTCCGGGCATCACCAAGAATTCCTACGCACCCACGGTGCGGACGCGGTTTGGTTACACCACGGCGCCGCTCTATGGATTTCAAGCCATGCTCGAAGGGGTGAACGTTTCCGTGATTGGACCGGAACACAATTACAATGCCGCCGGTTCAAACGGCCAGCCCGCGCGTCCACCGGTGGGCGACCCGCCGATGACCCGGCTTGACCAAGCATGGCTGGGATACAGCAACACCAATTATGTTCCCTTCTCAGCCAAGGTGGGCATGCAGCAAATCAACCTCGACAACCAGCGGTTCATCGGCGATGCCGGCTGGCGCCAGAACATGCAAACCTATGAGGCCATCGGCGCCCGAGTCACGCCGGTCAACGATCTCAATCTGTATTACAGCTACGTCTGGGACGTGAATCGCGTTTATGGCGACGTGGATGGTCTGCCGGCAGCCAACACGGATTTTAGCTCGCGGTCGCACTTGATCAACGTCTCGTATTCGGGATGGGAATATGGCCGTTTCGTCGGTTACGCCTATCTGCTGGACCTGAGCAATAGCGCCGGCAATGCCAACTCCAGCGCGACGTACGGCGGTTATTTTGCCGGCGCCGCGCCCGTCAACGACAAAGTGATGGTTGACTATCGCGCCGAATTTGCCTGGGAGGATCAATACGCCGACAATCCGCAGAAATACCACGCCGACTATTACAACGTGGAACTCGGCGCCAACATCAAACCGGTGGCCTTGGGCGCAGGTTATGAAGTGCTGGGCAGCGGCGCCAACTCCGGAGCGGGCGGCGGACGGGTCGGCTTCAAAACCCCGCTGGCCAGCCTGCATCCCTTCAATGGCTGGGCGGAGGTGTTTGTCACCCACCCGAACAATGGCTTGCAGGACATTTACGAATACGCGCAGGTGACTTTGCCGGAGCAAATCCCGGTTCGTTTCATCTATCACAAATACTACGCCGACTACGGCAGCGGCAACTACGGCCAGGAATTCGACGTGATGGTTTCCAAAAAATTCGGCAAGTACTGGAACGTCATGGTCGAATTCGCCGATTACCTCGGTGAAAACGCGGCTCCACCGGCACTCACCGCCCCGGAAGTGAACATCCAAAAGTTCTGGGCGGTGGTGGAATTCAACTTCTAATCCCATGTCCGCCGCCATCCATTTTCCACTTTTAGTGCGACTACCGCTTCGCAAGTCGCCGCGCCTGTCCCAAGGAGGTGGGCGCCTTCTTCTTGAAATGCCGCCGCGAAACAAACAACCTGTTTCCGGCCTGAAATTGCCATCCCATGGCAGACACTGAAATAACATCCGCCGGCGGTCCGGCCAGAAAGAAATACGTGCGCGCCATCGGCCCGCGCCTCCGCCTCCTGCTGTATATCATTTTCGGTCTGGTCGCCATCCTAGCCTCCAATTCCGTTTATCTTAGCGCCATCACTTTCCTGGAATGGCTTAAGACTGACCCCAACACCACCTATCAAAACTGGTTTTACATGGTAATGTTCGGGACGCATCTCGGCCTTGGCCTGCTGATCGTCCTGCCCATCGTCGTCTTCGGCATTTTTCACATCATCAATGCTCATGACCGCCCGAATCGCCGCGCGGTCAAGGTCGGTTACCTGCTCTTCTTCACCGCGCTGGCCGTCCTGGTCACCGGCCTGTTGCTGACGCGCATTGACATCTTCCATTTCAAAAACGTGGGCCTCAAAGACCCGCGCTTGCGTTCCATCGCCTATTGGGCGCACGTCATCACGCCGATTCTCGGCATCTGGCTCTACATCCTGCACCGGCTCGCCGGACCGCGCATCAAGTGGCGGGTCGGATTGCGCTGGGGCGCGGCGGTGGGCGTCCTGACCATCGGCATGGTGCTCCTGCACTCGGCGCACCCACGGAAAAACCAGGTCGGTTCGGTGGAAGGCAAAAAATATTTCAACCCCTCGCTCGCCCGGACGGCCTCGGGCAATTTCATTCCGGCCCGCACGCTGATGATGGACAGCTATTGCCTGAACTGCCACCAGGACGCCTACAACGACTGGTTTCACAGTGCGCACCATTTCAGTTCGTTCAACAACAAGCCGTATCTGTTCAGCGTGCGCGAGACCCGGCAGATCTCGCTCAAACGCGACGGCAACGTGAAGGCGGCGCGCTGGTGCGCCGGCTGCCATGACGTCGTGCCGTTCTTCAGCGGCGCGTTTGACAATCCCAATTACGACGACGTGCATGATCCGACGTCGCAGGCCGGCATCACCTGCACGGCGTGTCACGCGATTACGCACGTCAACAGCACCAAGGGCAACGCCGATTACACGATTGACGAGCCGATCCACTATCCGTTCGCCTACAGCACGAACCGCATTCTTCAGTACATCAACCAGCAGCTGGTCAAGGGCAAGCCGGAGTTTCACAAGAAGACCTTCCTGAAACCGTTCATGCGCACGGCGGAGTATTGCTCCACCTGCCACAAGGTCAGCCTTCCCGGCGACCTGAACCATTACAAGGATTTCCTCCGCGGGCAGAACCATTACGACCCCTACCTGCTCAGCGGCGTTTCCGGGCACGGCGCCCGCAGCTTTTACTATCCGCCCAAGGCCGTGCAAAACTGCGCCGGCTGTCACATGCCGTTGCAGGCGTCGGAGGACTTTGGTGCGAACTTCTTCAATCCCACGAACACCTCGATGCGTTACATCCACAATCACCTGTTCCCGGCCGCCAACACCGGCCTCGCTTACATCCGCGGGGACACCAACGAAGTGAAGACCGAGGAGGTGTTCCTAAAGGGGTCGCTATGGGTGGATATTTTTGGTATCAAGGACGGCGGCGCGATTGACGATCCGCTGACCGCGCCGCTACGGCCCAAGGTGCCGGCGCTCAAACGCGGCCACCGCTACCTGCTCGAAGTCGTCCTGCGCACCCTGAAGGTCGGCCATCCGTTTACCCAGGGCACGGTGGACTCAAATGAAGTCTGGGTGGACTCGAAAGTAAAGAGCGGCAACCAGATCATCGGACGCAATGGCGGGCTGGGACCGTACAATGAGGTGGATCCGTGGTCGCATTTCGTCAATGTCTATATGCTTGATCGCGACGGCAACCGCGTGGACCGCCGCAATCCGCAGGACATTTTCACCCCGCTCTACAACCACCAGATTCCGCCGGGCGCGGGCCAGGTGGTGCATTACGACTTTACGGTGCCCGAAGGGCAAACCGGGCCGCTGACCGTCGAGGTGAAGCTGCAATACCGCAAGTTCGACACGCTCTACATGAACTATGTCTTCGACACGAACTTCGTCAAGGGCGCACCGTTTACCGTGACCAACAACCTGCCCATCGTCACCATCGCAGCAGATAAAATTACCTTCCCGGTTGAGGGGGTGGACGCGGCATCGGCGCAAATGGCCGCCATCGCCGTGCAAACCTCCAACATCCCCGGGTGGCAGCGCTGGAACGATTACGGCATCGGCCTCCTGCTGGAGGGCAGCATCGGGGCCGAAAAGGGCGAGTTGATCCAGGCGACCGAAGCCTTCCAACACGTCGAAAAACTCGGCCACGCCGACGGCCCGGTGAATCTGGCGCGGGTATATTTCAAGGAGGGCCGGCTGGAGGACACCGTGATCGCGTTGCAGCGCGCCGCCAAATTCGACCCGCCCGCGCCCCGGTGGACCGTCGCGTGGTTCAATGGACTTGTGGACAAGCAAAATGGTTTTCCCGACAAGGCCATTGCCGAGTTCCGCAGCATCCTCGAAGACCGCTACCCCGAACTCGACCAGCGCGGCTTCGATTTCAGCAAGGATTACGAGGTCATCAACGAGCTGGGCCAAGCCTATTATGAACGGGCAAAAATGGAACGCACCCATCCGAAGCAGCAGAAGGCATCCCTAAACCTGGCCATCGAAGCGTTCCAGAAGGTGTTGGCGCTGGATTCGGAAAACGTGACGGCGCATTACACCCTCGCCCAGATTTACTCGCAACTAGGCGACGAGACGGAAGCGGCCTACCACCGCCAGGAACACGAGAAATATCTTCCCGATTACAACGCGCAGGATCGTGCCATCAGCATTGCCCGCCGGGCCAATCCCGCCGCCGACCACGCCGCCCAGGCCACGGTGATCTATCCGTTGCAACGGCCGGGCGCACCGGAGTTGGATGGCACGATGAAAAACTTGTCGGCGGTCAAGTGAACCAGCACATGAGCAACCATCCACCTCCACAACCCAACAACGACGAAGAGCTAGCCCACGTTGACGACGCGATCATCGGCAAGGCAGTTCGCTGGTCGCTCGTGATTTTTGTGATCATCGCCGTCCTGTTCGGAGGAGTAGTGCTTTTTCTCAAACGCAAGCCCGCACCGCTGCCGCCGCAGGTCACCCAGTTTGCCGCGCCGGTGTCGCCCGAACGACCACGGGCGGAAATACCGGCGGCGAAATTCACTGAAATCACGAAGGAAGCCGGTATCACCTTCGTTCATAACAACGGCGCTTACGGCGAAAAGTTGCTGCCCGAAACCATGGGCGGCGGCGTGGCCTTTTTCGACTACGACAACGATGGCCATCAGGATTTGCTCTTCATCAACTCCTCCGACTGGCCCTGGCACCAATCCTCAAACCAACCGCCTTCGACCATGGCTCTCTACCACAACGACGGCCACGGGCATTTCACGGATGTGACGGCCGGCTCAGGCCTGGACGTGAGTTTTTATGGCATGGGCGTGGCCATCGGGGATTATGACAATGACGGCCTGCCCGATGTTTTCATCACGGCGGTTGGCGGGAATCATCTGTTTCATAACGACGGCCACGGCAAATTCCACGAAGTGACGCAGGAGGCGGGCGTCGGCGGTTCGACGAACGATTGGAGCACGTGCGCGGCGTTTTTTGATTACGACAATGACGGCAGGCTCGACCTCTTCGTCGGCAACTACATCAAGTGGTCGCGCGAAATTGACGCCGAGGTCGGCTACAAAATTGACGGCCGGACGCGCGCCTACGGCCAGCCCATGAATTTTCAAGGCGCGTTCCCGCACCTTTATCACAACGACGGCAACGGCCATTTCACCGACGTCTCGGCGCAGAGCGGTTTGCAGGTGAAAAATCCCGCGACCGGCGTGCCCGCCGTCAAGACCCTCGGCGTCGCGCCGGTGGATATTGACGGCGATGGCTGGATGGATCTTGTCGTGGCCAACGACACCGTACCCAATCTCGTCTTCATGAACCGGCACGACGGCACGTTCCGGGAAATCGGCGCGCAGTCCGGCGTGGCCTTCGACAGCTACGGCAACACCCGCGGCGCGATGGGCATTGACACCGCCTGCTACGCCAACGACGGCAAGCTCGGCATCGCCATCGGGAATTTTGCGAATGAGATGACCGCGCTTTACGTCCAGCAAAACTCGCCCACGAATTTCTCCGACGAAGCCATCACCGAAGGCATCGGCCCGGACAGCCGGCGGTTTCTCAAGTTTGGTTTATTCTTCTTCGATTACGATCTGGACGGACGGCTCGATCTGCTCACCGCCGACGGGCATCTGGAGAATGAAATCAGCAAAATCCAGGCAAGTCAGACCTACGCGCAACCGGCCCAGTTATTTTGGAACGCCGGCGATCAGAGCGGCGGATGCTTTGTCGCCGTCCCGCCGGAAAAGGCCGGCACTGATTTGTTCAAACCCATCGTCGGTCGCGGCGCGGCCTTTGCCGACATTGACGGCGACGGCGACCTCGATGTGGTGCTCACGCAAGTTGGCGGCCCGCCGCTGCTGTTGCGCAACGACCAGAATTCGCACCACCACTGGATCCGACTGAAACTTGTCGGCACCAAAAGCAACCGCGACGCCATCGGTGCCTGGATCAAGGTGAGTGTCGGCGGCAAGACCCTGTTGCGGCAGGTAATGCCCGCCCGCAGCTATCTTTCCCAATCCGAACTGCCCGTCACCATCGGCTTGGGCGATGTGCCCAAGCCGGATGCCGTTGAAATCCTCTGGCCGAGCGGAACCCGGCAGCAGGTGGAAAATGTCTTGGTGGACCAACCGATGACCGTCACCGAGACCCGGTAGCTGGTAGGGCGCGTCACTCCGTGCGCGCCGACGGCACAATTTAAAAACGGCGCGCAGGGGACTGACGCGCCCCACCTCGTTTTGTCCGTCAAAATTGATTTGTCACCGGGCGGCAATACGGTTTGAATGATTGAAACGACAACCAAATTTTTGGAGACTCCAATCATGAACGAATACATCGAACGCGTGGTTGACCTGCTCGACCCTTCCCTCAACCAAATCCACAACCTGAGCCTTGAGGAAGCGCGCCAGCGCGTCCTTTCCGGCAAGCCCGAGGCGGTGCGGGAGATCGACGGCTCGTTCGCGCTGCTCGCGCACGAGGGCAAAACCGTCCGCATGGCGCGTTCGATGGACCGCCCGATGCGTTATTTCCTCGCCAAGCGCGCCGAAGGCCCGGCGTTGATTGTAGCCGACCGGATTGACGCCATTTTCAACCAGCTCAAGACCGAGGGCCTGCACGGACAGTTTCATCCCAGCTACACGCGCATGGTGCCGGCGCATTACGTGGTGGAAATCCAGCTCCTCGGCTGCCCCGACCCCGACCCGACTTACACGCGTTATTTCACGCCGCAACGCAACTCGCTTTCGACCAACCTCGACGACATTGGCCGCCGTTACATTGGCGCGCTGGCTGATGAAATCGCCAAGTGGCTGAAACGCATTCCTTCGCATGAACCCATCGGTGTGGCGTTTTCGGGCGGTATTGACAGCGGCGCGGTTTTCCTCGTGACGTATCACGTCATGCGGCAGCTCGGCCTCAGTCCTGCCCGGCTCAAGGCGTTCACGCTGAATTTCGGCGACGGGCCGGACTTCCAACAGGCCCGCGAATTCCTGGGGCGGCTCAACCTGGGCCTCTTCCTCGAATCCATCGAAGCCGATCTTGCATCGCTGGACATTGCCGAGACGCTCCGCGTGATGGAGGATTACAAGCCGCTGGATGTCGAGTGCGCTTCGATGGGCCTGGCGTTGTGCCGCGGCATCCGCGCGCGTTATCCACAGTGGAAATATCTGGTGGACGGCGACGGCGGGGACGAAAATTTGAAGGATTATCCCATCGAGGAAAATCCGGAGCTGACCATCCGAAGCGTGGTGAACAACCTGATGCTCTACCAAGAAGGCTGGGGTGTGGGCCGCATCAAACATTCGCTCACCTACAGCGGCGGGTTGAGCCGCAGTTACCTGCGCACCTACGCGCCCGCCCGGCATTTCGTTTTTGCGGGTTTCAGCCCGTTCACGCGCCCGAACGTCATCGAAGTGGCCGAAGGCATCCCGTTCACAACGCTTAGCGACATGTCCGTGGAAAAACTTTATGCGCTCAAGGGCGAAATCGTTTCGCGCGGCGTCAAGGCCATCACCGGGCTCGACCTGCCGGTGTTCGCCAAGCGCCGCTTTCAACACGGCGCGGTTCCCGTCGAGCGTCTCCGCCAGCGTACGTCCGGGGAGGAATCCGAATACCGGAAACAATTTCTGGCGCTTTACAGCTGAACCACCGCCGGCGTGTGGGTTCGGTTTTTCCAGAGCGGGATCAGACGGCGTGGATCACGGCGCAGCGGCCACCCCGGCCAACGGTGCTCGATCCCTTCAAGCCGCATGGATTTTTTCTTGAGGAGGAGCGGGCCGGTTCCGGACAAGTCGTAAGTTCCGCCACGATTCTGCTGACGAACAAGGAATGTCCGTGGCGGTGCCTGATGTGCGATTTGTGGAAAAACACAACGACACAGACCGTCCCGCCCGGCGCCATCCCGCAACAGATTGATCATGCGCTGGCACAACTCCGCTCGCGCCCCGAACAGATCAAGCTCTACAACAGCGGCAGCTTCTTTGATCCTGGCGCCATTCCGACGGCGGATTACCCGGCCATCGCCCGCGCGGTTGCGTTCGCGAAGCACGTCATAGTTGAATCACATCCGCGGCTGGTAGGGGAAAAAGTTTTGCGCTTACGCGATTTGCTCTCCGGTTCTCTAGAAGTGGCGGTGGGGCTTGAGACCGTGCATCCGCAAGTGCTGCCGCGGTTGAACAAGAAATTTGAACTGGCGCATTTTTCGCAGGCTGCCGGATTCCTGCGGGACAATGGAATTTCCGTGCGTACGTTCGTCCTAGTGAAACCGCCGTTCCTGAACGAGGAGGAAGGATGGGAATGGGCGGTGAAATCGGCGGTGTTCGCGCTGTCCTGCGGTGCGACGGTGGTTTCCCTCATCCCAACCCGTCCCGGCAATGGCGCATTGGAGCGCCTGGTGGCAACCGGTAAATTTTCGCCGCCGCGACTTGCCACCCTGGAAAAGGCGCTGGAACTTGTCCTGGAAGTGCGCGGGAACGGGCGAATTTTTGCCGATACCTGGGACTTGGAACAATTCTCGACCTGCCCCGCCTGTTTCGAAAAGCGCCGACAGCGGATTCACGCCATGAACCTGTCACAACAAATCCTGCCTGCGATTGACTGTCCCGCTTGTGCGCTGAAGACAGGTTAACGATTCACGGTCAGCTTGCCGTCTGTGTCCACCGTGACATCCTTTGCACCACCCGGGATGGCGCTGGTCGTGGTCTTGCCGCCGGGCCACCGCACCCATATTCCTGTCGGCGTCTCCGGACATCCCATCACCTCCACCGCGCTGTCCTGCGACCAGTACCCCGATCCCCCATGTATCTCCCGCGCCGCTCCCTGCCGACTCCCAAACTCCAGCCGCAGCATCGCCCCCACCCCGTCCGGATTGCCCTCCGGCCCCAACAGCCGCACCCGCAACCCAGGCCTGCCCAGCACATTCTGGTATAGCTTCGTCTCCGCTCCGTTCTGGCTCACCACCAAATCCACACGCCCGTCTCCGTCAAAATCACCCAGCGCCGCACCCCGTTGCTCGCCGTAAACCAGAACCCCCGACTTCTGCCCCGAAACCGCCTCCAGCCTCCCTCCTCCCGTCCCACGCAACCATAAGCCCCGTCCAGCGTCCAATCGATAACCGGAATCATCCGGTCGTAGCATTCCCGATGCTAAGGCAAAAAAATTCTGGCTGAGGAAAATGTCTTCCTTTCCGTCCCCGTCAAAATCTCCCACGTTCACCGAAAACGCCGGCGCGATCTGCGCCTCGTACGGCAGTTCCTCCGCTTCAAATCGATTCGTCCGATTGAAAAATACCATGGACGCCAGCGTCGTCGCCTCCACCTCCCCCATCGGTTTTGGAAAAACGGCGAGCACTTGCTCCAGCGTCGCTTCGGCGTAGGCCTTGTGCGTCAGGAAATGCCCCACCAACGGCGGATAGGCACTGTCCAGCGCCCCGCGCATCCGCCGCGGGATCATCGCCTTTTGCAACGGATCATACACCGCCTCAATCAGGTCCAGTGCCCCGCGATCCGAAAAATCACCGTAATACATCCGCACCGGATGGTTGCTGTCAGCTTGATAATCGCTGTTCAACCCCCAGTTGCTCGCAATGATGTCCATCCGCCCCTCCCCTGCCAAATCCCCAGTCGTCACCCCGCGCCACCACCCCGTGTACCGCTCCAGCCCCAATTCCTTCGTGATCTCATGCAGATGACCATGCTCATTCTTGAACACACGAACCGGTCCCCATTCGCACGCCAATATCAGTTCCGGATACCCATCCCCATCCAGATCGCTCCACACCGCCCCGTTCACCAACCCCACTCGCTCCAACACTTTGCTGTTCTCCTCGTCCAATATCAATTGTCCACCCACGTTCCGGTATATCCGCGAGTCCGCCGCCTCCGGATACCGCCCCGGGATTACCCGCCCGCCCACAAACAGACCCAGCTTCCCCTCCCCATAGATGTCCGCCACCGCCAATGGCCCGGTGCTCGCCTTGCTCCCAGGCAGGTCTTGTTTCTGCGGTTGCGAAACTAAACTCATTACCGATGCGGAGGGAAGATGGCCTTGCATTTCATAATTGCCCTTGCCGGCCGCAAACGTCCAGACGGGTCGCGAAGCGGCCTTGGCGCCGGCCGGCTCGGATTCATAATTATCCCGTCCCACCACCAGCGCCCGCCCATTGGTCCCTGGCACCCAGCCCACGATCCCCGTCAAGTCTTCCGCCCAGGTGGAAGTTGACGGGATGTTTGTCATGCCCCCCTTGCCATCGGAAGCATATATGCCCAATTGACCGCCACGACCACTCCCAATCACCAACTCCTCCCGCTGGTCCCCCAGCAGATTCACCCACGCCACCCCGGGACCGTCCTGGCTCAGTTGCCAGGGCAACAGCGGCTGCCGCACGTAATCATCATAATATTCCTGATGATGACGGTGCCCGATCAACTCGCTCACGTCCTTGAAATACGGTTGCTCCACCACTATCGGTGGTTGGGACCCCTTCGCAATGGCCCCCGTTTCGTCTATCTCGTAGATCCGGTTGGGCTTTACATCCGGTACCACGCTTTGCTTCCCGTCCCGCCACGTCACTTCTATCCTCATGCTCTGGCTCGGGCCCGCCGCAAACACACGCTCCGGGTCCGACCCCGACAAATACACCCCGCCGCACGCCACCTCCTGGCTTTGCATCGGCACCGCTCCCCCCAGCAATTTGATCTTCCCGCCTATCCCCTCCGTGTTGGGCGCCAAGCCTTTCAACCGCACCGCCACCCGCGGCGCGGCGCCGTGGTTGTGATACACCCCGGCCGCGCTCCCAAGCTTGTTCACCACAAAATCCAGTCCCCCGTCTCCATCCAGATCGCCTACGGCGATCCCATTGGGCAGCCCAGGCTGGTCCAATCCCCAAGCCGGCCCCATGTCCGCAAACTTCAAATTTCCCAGATTGCGAAAAGCCACAATCGGCGTCTTCAAAGGTTCGGCCAGCATATACCCCTGATAAAGTTCTTCGTCCTTTAATTCTTGGGGTGACCGCGCCACCGGCTGGCCATCCGGACCCAGCTTGGGCGCAGCCAGCCGGCCCGCCCGCTGCAGTGCCATCGCTTTCCCGGTGACATCCATGTCGTTTACGTCATGTGCGAAACCCGTGGGGATGATAATGTCCTCGTAGCCATCCAGGTCCACATCCAGAAAGACGGGTTGCCACGACCAGCCGGTGGCGGTCACGCCGGCATAGGCGGCAATCTCTTCAAACGTACCGTCCCCGCGATTCCGGAAGAGCATGTTGCGGGGAACCTGTGGCCGATTATCAATCGTTCCGGGCGGAGAACGCGTAAATCCGGAAATCATGAGTTGACGTCTGCGGTGCTCCCAGTTCCGAGCCAACATGTCCACAACGCAGAAATCCACCCGGCCATCCCGATCCAAATCCGCAAAATCAACCCCCATCGAAGACAGGCTCGTATGGCGTAATGCCAGTGGCGAACAGGCCCGAAAATGGCCCTTCCCATCGTTGAGCCACAGCCGGTCCGGCGTCCAATAATCACTGCATATGTAAATGTCCGGCGCCCCATCGCCGTTCAAATCCCGGAACGCCGCCGTCAGACTCCAATCCCGCGGCGGTCCGGTCAGCGGTTGGCCGCTCTCATCCAGAAAGGCCCCGTTCGTCCACGACAGCGGCGTGAAATGCCCCTTCCCGTCGTTGAGATATATCAGGTCGGGTTCGCCGTACTCCCTGAGGAGTCCGCGTGTGTTGACGAAGCGATCCCGCAATTCCGGAGCAGCCACGGTTAACTGACCGTTCACATGGGTCATTTCAATTCTGTCAAACTCCGTGCGATCCCGGGAATCCTCGACGCGATAATTGGCCACATACAAATCCAGCGTGCCGTTGCCGTCTATGTCCGCCAAGGCCATCGTCGTCGCACCGTATTTGCTCAACGTCCCGGCGGCCTGGCTGCATTCCACAAACGTCCCATCCCCCTTGTTCGTGAAACACTGCACCCCGTTCCCCGTCGTGCTCACCAACAAGTCCAGCCACCCGTCCCCGTTGATGTCCGCAAACACCGCCCCACGACAGATATGGTTCGTGCATACGATCCCGGACCCCGCCGTCACGTCCTTGAACTTCATCCCACCAAGATTCCGGTACAGCGCGTTGTGCCCGTCCAAACTGCAAAAAAAGACCGCCGGCAGCCCGTCATGGTAAATATCCCCAATCGCCACTCCCGAACCGTTGGCCAGCGTCCGGTTCGCGGCCAGGGCCCGCTCATTCAGGGGATTGGTGAACGTGATCCCGGTTTGCTCCGGCCCCAGCAGCGTGAAGCCTGCCTTGCCTTCCTTGGGCACCGCAAGCTCCGCCCACTGGAAACCCTTTTCCGGATGCCACGCCTGCTCCGCGGCACACGGAAGAATCCCCGCCACCCCCGCCAGCAAAAGGAAAGCAAATGTCAAAAAATATCTCATGAGTTGTGACGCGCACGGCTGTTTGGTCCACCGTAAATTCACCAGAACAAGTTTGAAGGGTTCAGGAAAAAACCGAAAGAAAAAACAATTTGGAAAATGCGGATTGACATTCCATGTTATTCCTGTTCAAAAGTAACCCATCTTTTTGAACCAAGGAAATTAACTATGACTATGATAAAAACTCTCGTTACGGATGTGTTTGGAGACAAAGGCCGCTTCGTTCAGTGGTTCATAAAACCCTCCCTGGGGCTTGTGCTGTTGGCGATGGCCGCCGGCTGCCAGACTGAACAGCCAATTTCCACGACTGCCAAACAAACCACCAAGGTCACCGAAGTAATCACCTTGCGAGAAGGTGACGTGCTGAAAATTTCGTTCCCGGGTTCCGCCAATCTGAACACGACCCAGCCGATCCGAAGAGATGGGATGATTTCCATGCCTTTGGTTGGAGAGGTGAAGGCTGTGGGCAAGACTCCGGCGGAACTGGAAAAGGATTTGATTGAACTTTACTCCACGCAGCTGGTGTCGAAACAAGTGGTGGTGGAAGTGCAGAGTTCCTTGTTCCCGGTCTATGTGACCGGTTCGGTGCTGCGCCCGGGGAGAATCATGTCGGACCACCCGATAACGGCGCTGGAGGCCGTGATGGAGGCGGGCGGCTTCGATTATGCGAAGGCCAACATGAAGAGCGTGGAGGTGATCCGGCAGGAGAGCGGCAGCCCCAAAAAATACACCTTGAATTTGAAGCTGGTCATGGAAGGGAAAACGGGCGAACCGTTCTATCTGAAACCCGCCGACATCGTTTACGTGCCGGAGAAATTCCAGTGGTTCTGAGCCGCGGGCAAACGGTGTGGCCGGAGGGATGGGGGTTCAGTAGCGGAATCCGATTTGGAACCCGACCTGATTGCTGTTGAAGCTGTAACCCGCAAGGGATGAGTTGTCCTTGCTGTACTGGTAAATCACCGCGATGGTGCCGCGTTTCAGGAAAGTCCGGCTCAGCCGCGCGTTAAAGGAGTAATACTTGTCGTCGCGACTGGAGGCGGGGGCGCTCGCCGAGGCAACATATTTCACCGCCTGATAACTGCCGCTCAAATCCAGAAACAGTTTCCCCAACAGCCGTTGGTTCAACCCGGCGCTGACCCCGGTGGTTTCCGTGACCTGAGCTTGCGACAAATAAGACGCCGACACCACCTCCTGCCCGGTCAGGAAAATCTTCGTATGCTCAAAGGGCTGGTATTGAATCGTGCCGTCAAAGACCGGATTGATCAGATCGCTGGTGCCCCCGCTCAATATCTGCCGGAATTCCGCGCCGCCGTGAAGTTGAAAGCTGATTTTTTCGGTCGCGCGCCAATTGACCCGACCCTGGATTTGTTCGAAGCTCATGTCAGGGCTGGCAGCCTCATTATCATAACCACCGCCCACACCGATGGCGGCATCCAACTGCGGCCAGAATTGATAATTCAACCAGTCCAGCGTTGACCATTCATTGTAACTTGAAAATTGATCCGCCGAAACCAGGTTCTGATTGACCGCCAGGTCCAGCGACATTTTGCTGTTCATGGTGTACGAGGCATCAACGGCGGTGGCGAAGGTTTCCTGACGCACCTGGGTAGCAGTGACGGCCGAGGGTGAAGACAGGTCGGTGTAACCCTGGGAGAATCCCAAAACCCAATCGTTATAAACGGTTCCCCCCGCCAGCGAGATCGCCTGCCCAAAGTCGCTTTGGAAATGATTGTTTGAATAAATCGTCCAGATGGGCGTGTAATTTAATGTCCAATGACTGCCCATCTCCAGGAGCGCTCCCAGTGAAACTTCCTGAATGATTGTGTTCGCCGACTGGCCGGGAGCATATTGAAGCCCCTCTCCATAAAGAAACTGGTAGTAAGGATAAGGCCGCAAGGTCAGCGCCTTCCACTGGAATGGTTGTGACTCCGCCTGAGTTTCTTTGGCGGCAAAAAGGTCCATGGGGTTGGCTTGCTGTATGGCCGAAGGAGTCGGGTCGGGCGCCTGCGGTGGAAGCGCCAATACTTCCTGGGCTTTGACCTGGCGATTCAACGCGAACAGGCCAAGCAGCAGCGCCTTGATCAAGCTGCGGGTATTCCTGCCGTTGAGGTATGAAAGAGAGCGGTTATTTGATTTCATTTTCAGGTGTTGGCCTGCGCCGTTTATAATCCAGGTAGAAAAACAAGGAAAGATTTAATGATAAGCCAATTCGCCAACCGCCACGGTCCAGTGACGCAGAGCATCTTCCAAGGCCCTTTCCACCGGCCGGATTTTCACGCCGGTGGCCAGCAATTTTGAGACATCCAGAATGCAATTGGAACGCAACGCCCGGGCGCCGTGAAGATAAAACTCATTGTCATCCTTCCAAAATTCAAAGCGGCGGTTCGGTTTGAGAATCCGCTGGATCAGCTCGATGACCTGTCGCGTCGTCACCGCGCCGGGATTGGTGACGTTATAAATTCCGAAGGGCGCTTTTTTTTCCCAAAGGTCCAGACAGGCCCGCACAAATTCTTCGAGGTGCGAAATCGAATTTACGCCATCATAGACCCGGGGGTAATTTTGCAACCGCCACAGAAAATTTCTCGGCTCACTCCGTTCGTTGAACGGCATTCCCGGGCGCCAGATATAAGCCTTGCCCAGTCCGCGAATGGACTCTTCGGCCAGCGCCTTGCTTCCGCTGTAAAAATTGCACGGGATGTGCCGGAAGGAAAAATTGGGTTCGTCCCATTCCGTAAAGCCGCAAATTCTATCCGGGCGCTCCGCAAACAATTGCCGCAGTTCCGCCCCGGCTGCATTTTGTATCTTCCCGTTGCCAACCACCTTGGCCCCGCGATAAATGCAACCCGAAGAAATATGCCCCCAGGGCGTGCCGGTCATCGAGCAAACCCGGGCGATGGTCTGGGGCAGCAGGGTGTTGGCAAACAGGGTTTCCTCGCGCGCCAGTTCGCAGGCGTCCACATTCGGACTGCCGGGAAATCCCGCCGCATTGATGATGAATTCAGGCCGCAATTTCCGAACGTAATCGAACAAAAGATTGAAGTCCGCGTAATTAATCGCCTTGCGCGTAAGCGGAATAAAGCTGTCTCCGCGCCGGCGCAACTCGGTCGCAAAGGCCTGGCCCATGTAACCGCTGGATCCCAATAACAAGATCATGACGAAATCCAACCTCCTGTTTGTGACGGTCTAAGCTTTCCAAACCTGGCGGGGTTTTGCCTTCACCCCGGCCATGGCATTGCGGGTGTCCACAATGCAGGCCGACCAATCCGCCAGTTCCTGGTAATTGACGGCCTGGTGGTTGGTGGCGATGACGACCGCATCAAAACTTTGCAGCGTTTCACGATTCCAGCTTATGGAACGGGTGCCGGCCCAATGCGGATGCTCTCGGGTGGGACGGATGACCGGCACGTAAGGATCGTAATAGTCCACGGTCGCGCCGCGGGCTTTGAGCAGATCCAACAGAACGTAACTCGGCGATTCGCGGTCATCATCCACGTTCGGTTTGTAAGCCAGGCCCAGCACCAGGATGCGGCTGCCTTTCATGGATTTCCGCAATTCATTGAGGGCTTCAGCCGTTCGATTCACCACATGCACCGGCATGGCGGTGTTGATTTCGCCCGCCAGCTCGATGAAACGCGTGTGCTGGCCGTACTCGCGGGCCTTCCAGGTGAGATAGAACGGATCAATGGGGATGCAATGCCCGCCCAAACCCGGTCCGGGATAAAACGCCATGAAACCAAACGGCTTTGTCTTTGCAGCCTGAATGACTTCCCAAACGTCAATCCCCATCGCTCCGTACACCAGCTTCAGTTCGTTGACCAGGGCGATGTTCACGCTGCGAAAAATATTTTCGAGCAGCTTGGTGGCCTCGGCGGCGCGACAGGAAGAGACCGGCACAATGGTTTTAATGGCGCGGCCATAAAGCGCCTTGGCGCGCTCCAAACATGCCGGGGTGTAACCACCGATCACTTTGGGAATGATTTCCACCTTGCTTTGCGCGTTGCCCGGATCTTCGCGTTCCGGCGAAAAGGCCAGATGAAAGTCCGTTCCCGCCTTCAGCTTCGACCCGGCTTCCAGCACTTCCCGCAAATCCTCGTCCGTCGTGCCCGGATAGGTTGTGGATTCCAGCACCACCAAAACCCCCTTTGTCAGATGGGGCGCGATGGCCTTGCCGGTTTCAACGATGAACGAAATATCCGGCTCGCGGTTTTTGTTGAGCGGCGTCGGGACGCAAATGATGACCGCCTCGACCTCTTTGATGCGGCCGAAGTCGGCGGCGGCGGAGAACGTGCGCGCCTTCACCGCCTCGGAAATGGATTCCGGGGAAATGTGTTTGATATAGCTGCGGCCGCTGTTCAGCGATTCCACCTTGGCTGGATCAATGTCCAGACCCAAAACCGTGACTCCTGAACGCGCGAATTGAAGCGACAAGGGAAGCCCGACGTATCCCAACCCAATAACTGCTATTTTCATAGATATGTTCCTTTTTTAACGGATTTAGTTCTTAACTCCTAAAATTGAACGAAACGGCGGTTCAACCGTTTGTGTTTGGAGGCGCCAGCCGGAAAAACAAAATTATTTTCTGAGCGGGCCTGGGGAATCGTTCCAGCGGAACCAGCGTGCAAAGTATTCTCAACGAATAAATGCCGATCAGCAACGTGAGCGTCATCCCCAAAATCGCAGCGGCGATATGAGAAAGGAAATACCAGCTGACAAATACCGCCGCTATTCCGGGCAAAAAGATTGCCGCCAGCCGCAGGTTGTTTGTTGACCAACGGAATCCGCTTAACCGGCGGATCACCAGATAGATGCCAAGCCAATAGACCGCACACGAACCAAAGAACGCCATGCCTGCGCCTTTCAGGCCAAAGGTCCCCACCCCCAGCCAAATCAGCCCCACATAGACCAGATTGCTCGCCAATTCACTCCAGAAAAAGAGGGTTCCCTTGCCTTTGGCAATCAGCATAAAACCCATGGGCCAACTGGTGACGCGAAACATCATGCCCAGACAAATCCAACGCAGAATTTCAACCGCAGGCCCGAATTTATCCGAATAGAACAATTGGATGACCATCGGCGCAAAAGTCAGGGTGGCCAAAAGTCCCGGCCCCGCAATCAACAGACCCACTTCAGCCTGCTCATTAACCAGCCGATTGCACTCGGCATTGTCTTTGGCCACCGCTGTCAACCTCGGATAAAAGTCTGCGCCCATTGCCGATAGAATGAACCCGACATACAAGCCGCCAAACCCCCAGGCCGCCGAATAAAAACCGACGGCCTCGACATTGAGTTTTCGCAGCACAATAACCCGCACCAGATACAACGAACCCATGGTCATAAGTCCGCTGGCCATGAAAACGAACCCCAGTTTCAACAAGGCGGAAGTCTCGGCCATGACTTCACGCAGGCCGGTTGCAACTCTTTCCACCTTGATCTTTCGCGCATACCACCACGAGGTCAGAATGCCCATTGCCGCCACACAGACCAGGGATGGCACGACACCGCGTTCGCCTAAAAAGTAAACGATGGGGATGCTGAGCACCGTCCCATAAAACGCCCCCCATATGCTCATCCGCGCCAGATCGGAAATCCGCCGCATGCCCTGGACCAGCGCCGCCTGCCCGTCGGAAACATCGCTGAATAATACCGCCAGGGCAAGCAGGGCGATGGCTGCGGCGTGCGTGTCATCGCCAAAAGTCAGACGTGAAACCGGCTGGCTCAGAATCATCAGCAACAGGGCGCCCAATCCTCCGGAGCAAAAGGCCACCCGCCGGAGAGTGGTTACCGTGCGGGCAATGCATTGGGTGTCACCGGCCCCGACGGCTTCGGCAATCTGGCGCACCCCGCTGTTTTTCACCCCCATCCCGGCGAGACTCCGCGTCAATTCGGCAATCGAATCGTAAAGGCCCAGCAACCCAAACCCCGTTGGCCCCAGAATCAGAGCCATGGCTTTTGTCCGCACAATGCGAAAAAAAACATTCACCGCCGAGGAGCCGCCAATCAGCGCCGAGGACTTGAGAATCTGCCCGTAGGTTTTACCCATTTTTTACCTTGTAAAATCGTCGCGGACCGGTCAAAGCGTTTTGCTGGCGTCAGACACTTCGGCGGCAACAAACCGGGTCTGCTCGTTCAAAAGATGCGGTCCGATGGGCAGACTCAAAACCGTGCCAGCCAGCTCCCCGGCAATCGGAAAATCATGCTGCTTCCATGGCCCATCAGCATAGGCTCCCGATCCGTGCGCCGGAACGGGGTAATGGATCAAGGTGCCAATGTCCGCCGCCGCAAGTTTTTGTTGCAAGGCATCCCGTTTGGGATGGCGCACCACAAAAAGGTGCCAGACCGGCTCCGCCCATTCAGGCACGAATGGCAGTGTAAGATTCGCGGCACCAGCCAATTCAGTCAAATAACACGCCGCCACAGCCCGGCGACGGTCATTCCACTCATCCAGCTTCTTCAATTTGACGCTCAGAAAGGCGGCTTGGAGTTCATCCAGACGCGAGTTGAAGCCTTTCACATCGTTGTAATATTTTTTCTTCGATCCGTAATTGCGCAATGTGCGAATCCGGCCGGCCATCTCTCCATCGTTGGTCGTTACCGCTCCGGCATCACTGAAAGCGCCGAGGTTTTTTCCCGGATAAAAGCTGTTCCCGGCCGCATCGCCGAGCGAACCGGTTCGCCGGCCTTTGTACCGGGCGCCCTGCGCCTGAGCGTTGTCCTCGATGACCTTCAACCCATGTTTGCGGGCAATGCTGACAATCGGATCCATGTCCGCCGGCTGGCCATAAAGATGCACCGGCATGATGGCTTTTGTTTTCGATGTGATGGCCGCCTCAATCCGTTTCGGGTCAAGGTTGAAAGTCTTGGGGTCGGGTTCGACCGGCACCGGCGTGGCGCCCGCATACGACACGGCCAGCCAGGTGGCAATGAATGTGTTCGTCGGAACAATCACTTCGTCACCCGCGCCGATGTCATACGCCCGGAGGATCAAATGCAATGCGTCCAGGCCGTTGCCGACGGCGATGCAATGTTGGGCGTCGCAATATTTTGCGAACCCGGCTTCAAACGATTCGATTTCGTTGCCCAGCAAATACCAGCCGGAATCCATGACCCGGTGGTAGGCCGCATCCAGCTCGTCACGAAGTTCGTCGTACGCCGGCTTCAATTCCAGGAATGGCACTTTCATCAAGTCTGTTTCAAGGCTTGGGAGAATCCCTGAACGTTACGGTCGGAATCCGATTTGCGTAAAAGGCTATTCATACGCCGCCCAATATTGGGTTTCGCCAACCTTGTGGAAATGAGACTCCACGTAAGGAACGATTTTATACCAATCTGGCGCGGGCTTGTCCGCCAGATTGAACCCCTTGACTTTGGCGACAAGAATGGTCAGCCGCCCCCGTCGCGTTTCCAGCGCCTGCGTGAAACGGTTAAAAAGTTCTGGAGTGGACAACTCGAAATCCAGGGGCCAGCTGGTTGGAAGCGGGTTTTTTTGCGGAGCTTTGACCCAATAAATGGCGGCGTCCGGCAAGATTGCATACTCCCGTCCGTTGAGCGGCTGAATCATATCGTGGAGTTCCTTCATGTATTGGAAAGTCACAGGATTGGTCCGGATCATCCTGCCGCCCGGTAATACCCCGTTCAAAGAACAAGTCAATTTCCAAGCTGGCGGTTCCATGTAAATATGCCAGCTTCGCCCAATCCCGAAACAAATGAGCGTGATTGCCGTGCTGGCGACCAGGCATGAACGCCATACAATGCGAAACTTGTTCCCTGTCGCATCAGCCGGCAAGAGCATCCGCAGACAACATGTAAGCAGTGCCGCTGCCAGCCCTGCGCCTAAAGCCGGACAGTTGTAACCTATTGAGATTGACACAGTCCACATCACGATTACGACCAGAACCCCGACTCTAATTACTTCGAACGACGAGTCTCGATGACAAGCGAAATACACAATTGCACCGATAATCATTCCGAACAGAGCAAATGAGTACTGTTGGAACGCGCTGAAACTCCAAGCCAGACAAACAGCGGGCGGAATAAATGCAAGCGCCGTTCCGACAGAAATGAGCCACAAGCGTGCATTTCGTGGCGGGCTTAACATCGGAGCTTTGATCTCTCCCGAGACTGCCAACAGCCCAAAGTAGGAGGCAATGAACCCACAATAAAGAGGGATGGTATGCAGATACCGGCGAAAACCAGTCCCATACAAATCAGCGTGGGAAGTCAGTTGGAGCACGAAATCAGTGAACGCCCCCGTAATCCACATGAACGCCACATATGTGGACGGAAGCAAGGCCAATGCGAACCAGTAACGGATCTGCCGCCAGTCTTCTAACGCGATCAGAAATACAGGCCCTACCGCGAGAAAATTCTGCTTGAAAAGGCAGGAGCCACCTATCATCGCATAACCCAGGAATTTGTGGAACGACCTGTGCGACAGACACAAAAGAAGCCCGATCGAAGTGAACCAAAGTCCATCGTCTGCCGGCCAGGGCGTCAAAAGGGCATAATGGGCTGTGATGGCGAAAACCATCAGAGCCAACGCTGTTTGCTCGATCAGGCTCAAGGACTGCCTCAGCAGTCTGGTTATTACGGCCGTCCAAATCCACGCGATGCAGGCAAATTGAAACCAGACGATCAAGCGTGAAATCCATATTGTGTAGTCACCGCCAAGAAGAATAACGGGTATCCACAAAATGCCGGTTCCCGCAGGCCGGGCAGTAATGAAATCACGATGAGGAATTTCACCATCCAGAATACGCCGGCCCATCCCAAAGAAAAAACCGTCATCTGTAGGGTTCATGCCCATCCACGAAAACAGCAGGTGTGCGATTCCGGGGACAAACACCAAAAAGACCAGCGTCGCCAGTCTATAATGCTTTTGACGTTGTTGAGTTACAGAGGTCATGGCGTCCTTGCACGTTTAGGTAATATCGCAAGCTGACTGCCGACTTGATGATGGGCTGCATCGGTCCCGTTGCGGAGCTCATCATTGGCGGGCTTTGACTCAAGAAATTGTGCTTTCATTAAACCCGGCCCAAGGCTTTGAGGAACTCCCCGTACTCCCGATAGTAGTCCGCTTCGTCGTACAGATTCGATGCGAGAACCATGCACACAGAACCAGAAGAAAAGTTGTCCAGTTCGCGCCAAATCATGGGACACACATACAACCCGTAATACGAGCGGTTCAGGTGAAATCGCTTCTTCTTCCTGCCGTCATCGAGAATGACGTCAAAGCTGCCGGACATGGCGACAATCAATTGATGCAGATCCTTGTGGGCATGGCCGCCTCGTTCCGCCCCGCCGGGCGTGTCGTAAAGGTAATAAACCCGCCGGATTTCAAACGGCACATGCCGCCCGCCTTCAATAAACGTCAGGTTGCCGCGCGGATCCGCAATCTTGGGCAGATCAATGATGCGACATTGGCTTATTCCCATAATGTGTCAGTCAAGTTTTCGTTTCGGGTCACCGGGGGGTTCGGTTCCCCAATTCCAATTGCGTCCGTTCCCACTCCTGAATTTGGGTTGCGGCCAGCCGGGCCAGCGGCTCCAGCCGTTCGCGGGATTTGGACCAATCTTCCGGAGTCAGAACAAAACGCATCAGGTCAACCGCCTGGCCGCCGATGACCTGGGCGGCAGGGTCAACACCAACCAACCGATATCCAAACTTCCGGTTGAGAGAGAGCACCGGCTGGTTGCTGGCCACGGTCGTGCCGCGCAATTCAGTCATGCCCAGTTTTTTAAAAGCCAGATCAAAACCCACCATCACGCTGGGAACGGCGGCCGGCGCTTCCCGGCGCATAATCCACCGTCCCGGTTCCGCGCAGGCTCCCGTAATGTTGTAAATACCAAAGGTGCCCAGGGGAATCCCGCCCGGCGTCTCGACGATAAAGTAATAATCGCCTTCCCGCTTGAAATAGTCAGTCAGCCACGCCTTCTGGCTGGCGGCATCGGGCGCCGAATCGCCCACTCTGCCCTTCACGTAATCCAAATTGCGGAGCCATACGATGAAGGGCGCGTCATCCATTCGAACCGGACGCAACCGTACACCAAAGCCTTCCGCCTGTAGTGTGTGCTCCATATCAGTTAGTCATAAACCACACTTGTCTGAGATCTCGCCAAGCCCTTTTCAGCAGCATATACCGGCCCTGACAAAGGTCAACGTTTCAAGGCTGACATCGTATCACAACCTCCCGCCGGTAGAAGAACACGATTTTCTCCACGCCCACGATCCGGGATGCGATTTCTTTGACCTTCTCAACCAAGACCACCCCCAGTCCCACACCAGCGCGACTGCCTTGCAGCGCATAATTGGGATGCACCGCAACGTGCATGACGGCAATTTCCGCCGGTGATGTTCGCAGGAAAACGACCACGCCGACCGGGGCATCGCCGCGGCGATCCCGGTCGTACGCGAACAGGGTTTGCGCTTCATGGTCCCCCACGCGAACCGACAGGACCCCGGCAGTCTCCTCCAGCCGGGGGTGGCCAAACCGCTCGAGTGAATTGACGATTCCCGCGCGCACCCGATATTGCCTCGGATTAAAAAACAGCAGGTCTTCCAAGGCGGGACGACATTGTATTGGCACTTGGGAGGAAAAAACGAGGTTCACAAATCTTTCCTGAACGACACCAATTTGGCTGATAAAGCCGCTTCCACGTCAAACCCGGCGCGGCGACATCTAAAACCCGGTGGATGACAATATGACATCCGTTTTGAGGAGCAGACTGAACTTCTGCGCGCCTTGCAGATTCAAATGGTCACTGTCATAAAAATCTTCGTCCGAAAACCTGGAATCGAGACTGTAATTGAAATAATTGACGCCGTAATCCGAACTCAGCCGCTTGAGAATGTCCTGCATTTGCTGATATTGCACGGCATCCATGCCATCACCGTAGTAGCGCGTCACCGGAGTCGTCACCAGAACGAGTTTGATGCCCCGGACTTTCATTTCGTGAATGATGTCTTCAAGGATGACTGCATTTTCTTGAACGTGCTGCGTTTTCATCAAGGTGCGATGTCGCTTCAAGGCAACTTGCGCGGATTCGGACAGGCTCAACGGCTTCTCCCCGGCAGGGTTGTCCACCCGATTCGTCCAGCCTCCCGACGGATCATAGTCGCCGCTGACATCCTTGATCTTTCCAAAAAAGACATTTCTGGCGCCTCCCAGTTGCTTGTCGCAGAGGAAGTAGGCCGAAAAATTCCTGACGTTCCAATCCTGGCGCCAATCGCGATGATGCAGGCCATAGTATTTGTAGTAGTAGTAGCTCCTCCAGCGCTCGACGCCGTCGTCGAGTTGATAGCCAATGGAAAAATAGGAGACGGGCAGAACCACCAGCTTCAACGACGGCATCCGGCCCAGGTACTTCTTTAAGAGCGCGCGGTCATAAAAAAGACTTTGGGAGACATCGGCGAGATTAAAGGCCGGCCTCCCCAGCAATTCCGGAAGCACATCAAAGTAAGCATGCGATGAACCCAGAACGAGCACCTCCACATCCTGCGCCTGCCGTTCCAATAATGCCTTCTTTACCGAGAAGGAATTCGGATGAACTTGGGACGCCCTGAACTCATAGGCGCCAAGGAAAAGCGCAAACGGGATTCCCAGGGCGAGTATTTTTAAAAAGAATCGTTTCACGGCTAAATCAGGTCAAAACTGGAAATAGATAAACCGGTCCCCATCCCGGACGTGAAAGAAAAAGATTGCGGCCACAATGCCATAATACAGCGACCAGCGAAACCACCATGGCTGGCAGGCAATCCGCGCCAGCACGTTATTCCGTTTTTGGAAAAGCTGCCCCAACTCAATGACCACCACGCCGAGGAGCGCCCCGATTCTAAATCCCAACACCGTTCCATTCCGCTCGCGTATCAGTCGCCCCGGATGCAACAGATCGCCCCATCCGGATGCAATTCCGCCGCAGACCTGGATGGCATGATGAAAAGAATTGGCCCGGAAGAATATCCAGGCAAAGCATACGAGAAGAAAAGTGGCCAGCACTTTGGTCAACGAATGAACCCGCGGATACTGGACTAGACGCACCGCCTGCGCGAGTTGCGCGCGAACCCGCTGGGTTGCCGCTCCAAAAACCAGAAAGAAACTGTGCAATGCTCCCCAAATTATATACGTCCAATTGGCTCCGTGCCACAGTCCGCTCACGACAAAGACGATGACGATGTTGATATACCAACGAATCTTGGGAACCCGGTTTCCGCCGAGCGGAAAATAAAGATAATCCCTGAACCAGCTCGAAAGGCTGATATGCCAGCGCCGCCAGAATTCCGCGATGCTCTTGGCATGATATGGACAGTCAAAATTACGCATCAGCTCAAAACCCATGACTCGCGCGGCACCAATGGCAATGTCCGTGTAACCGCTAAAGTCGTAGAAAATTTGAAAAGCGAAATAAACTGTCGCCACCGCCAGCACCGGACCGTTGAACTGGGAGGGAGCGCCATAAACATAGTCCACAAAACGCGCCAGACGATCCGCCACTACCGTCTTTTTGAAAAGGCCCCAAGCCATCAATTTGAGGCCGCTGGTGATCCGATCGTAGTCGAAGCTGTGAACCTCGTAAAATTGATGCAGCAGATTCTGCGGCCGCTCAATCGGCCCGGCAACCAATTGCGGGTAAAACATGACATAGAGCGCATAAATCCCGAAATGCCGTTCCGCTTTCTGATTACCCCGATACACTTCGATGGTGTAACTCATGGCCTGGAACGTATGAAATGACAAACCGATCGGAAGAATCAAAGCCAGGCTGGAGACCCCATAATTCCAACCCAGAAACTGTGACAGCGCCGCCAGGTTTTCGTTGAAAAAATTAAAGTACTTGAAGAGCGCCAGCACGCCGACATTGGCCGCGATGCTGAAACCCAGGGCCAATCTTCGCCGGCGGCCCTTTGCATTTTCGATGAGAATTCCCGCGAAATAATCAACCACGATGGTGAAACCCAGGATCAAAAGGTATTTCGGAATGAAATACGCATAGAACACGCAACTGGCCCCCAAAAGCAACAGCCAGCGCCCGCGTTGCGGCAGCAGGAAATACAATGCCGTCACCAACGGAAAAAAAACAAAAAACGCGAAAGAATTAAAAACCATGTTGGAATTGCGCTAAATCAGCACCCCTTCGTTTTTGCTCAACGCAAATTGAGCACACAGATCAAAAAAGTCTCTTCACGGCAAATCGCACCCATTAAACAAGTCGTTCCCGCCCGGGTCTAAGAACGTTTCCTGGACTGCACCAGGTTCCAGAGGTCCCCAACCGTGGCGACCGGCTCGAAGTCGGCGGCGCGGAGGTTCACTCCATAGTTGGCGTCCAGCATCGCAATCACCGACAACACAGCGAGGGAATCCCACTGGGCAAACGCCTTCAGTTTGTCTGTCTCCTTCACGGCATTTTCTTCGAGGATGTTTGCGATTTTCGTCAGGAATTCATTCATAAAAGAATTGTTTAGGGATAGTTGATCAGTTCACAGAAAGCCAGCCCGCCCAAGCGCATCAGCATGGAACTCCACGTCAATCCCACACCATAGCCAGCCAGACAAACCTGCAAGTGGCCGTTTTTCAATCGGGTGGCCAGGTTAAACGTGATCGCCATGGGAATGGTCACGCCGCTGCTGTTGCCGAAATGCTCCACAATGTTCATCGGCATCCTGGCGTAGGGAACCTTCATCTTGTCCGCCAGTTTCTGGAGCATGAAGCGGTTCGGCTGGTGACAGAGAAAATAATCCACCGCATCCATCGAAACACCGGCAAAAGCCAGCAGGCTCTCGATCATTGGCGGCACTTCCACCTGCACGAAGTTGAAGACCGCCGAGCCGTCCATGCGCAGATGATCCCTGGCCCGCAGGTTGTTGTCGCCCACATCTTCCAGCATGGCGGTCGCCGGGGTGGATGGCATGCGGAAGCCGCCCGCCGGAATCATCAACGCCTCGTTGCGCGTACCATCCATTTTGAGGTTGGCGTAAATGGTCGAGTCCTCCGGGTCGCGCTCCACGATGGCGATGGATGCCGCGTCCCCAACAAGTGGATAACTGTTGCGGTCCTTGGGAGAGGTTTTCCGGCTGAGCACATCGGCGTTGATCAAAACCACTTTCCGGATGCTCTCCTGTTCCAGCAGCAGAAATGCCTGGATCAGGCCGATCACGAAACCGGCGCAACCCTGGCCGATGTCCATGCATAACGTGTCATGTTTCAAGCCGAGGCGGCCTTGAACGATATTGCTCGTGGGCGGCATGAAATGGTCCGGCGACTGGGTGATGAGAATAAGGGCGTCAATTTCATCGCGCTGGAGCAGGCCATGCTTGAACAGGTGCTCCAGGCCGAACACCGCCAGGTCCGACACACACACGCCCGGCTCGACGAGGCGGTGCTTGTCGTAACCCATGACCTCCTTGAGCTTGAGCGAACGCGCTTCCGGGAAGTTGAAGTTCCTCATCTCCTCGACGAAGGACCGCTCGTTGGCGGGCACAATCGCAAGAAGGCCGGAAATCCGTTTTCGCCGGAAAGTGAAGTTCATGACCGGACACCGTATTTGCCAAGCAGCGTCTCAATGGCCTGTAAATTCTTGAAGTTCTCCGGCACAATTTCCACGCCGCTGATCGAGATGCCGTAGGTCTTGTCTAGGGTCGCGACCAGCGTGACCATGTCATAGGAATCGAGCATGCCGTCCCCGATAAAATCCTCGGAGGCGGTAAAATCAAATTCGGGGCGGATTTCCTTCAAAATTTCAACAACGGACTTCATGGGCGAATCTTTTCATTGGCCAGAACATAGTCAATCAACCCGTCGGGAATAAAGCCATAATGCTGGTATTTTTGAACGGCATTGGCGTTGTCGGCGATCACCCACAG
>Ga0182027_10002662_pt1 | contig 28728 bp, 27 predicted proteins | sample 712E1DmetaG_FD_121300 | JGI IMG/M metagenome (GOLD analysis project Ga0182027, IMG submission 121300) | Permafrost microbial communities from Stordalen Mire, Sweden - 712E1D metaG (Illumina Assembly) | ecosystem: Environmental > Terrestrial > Soil > Wetlands > Permafrost | place: Sweden...
GCTCAACACCTGATACGCCTCGTTTATTTCTTTAAACTTGTCCTCGGCCTGCTTGTTGCCGGGGTTGCGGTCAGGGTGATATTGCATCGCCAGTTTGCGGTAGGCCTTGCGGATGTCATCCGCGCCGGCCGAGCGTTCCACGCCCAGAATTTGGTAGTAATCCTTGTAGTCCATTGGACTGATTTTATGTCTGTTAGGCGAGCCGGGCAAGCGCCCAAGTGTGGGTCTAACAGAACTCTAACCTCAGGTATACTTGTTTTGCATCATATCATTTCGAGATGAACATTCGATGAATTTCAGGAAGGGAAGTATGCAATCCGTCTGTGTTTTTTGCGGTTCGTCCGACTCGGTTCACTCCGACTATTTAGCAGCCGCTCGTGAAATGGGGAGGACTTTGGCCAAGCGCGGCCTGCGTTTAATCTACGGCGGGGGCAAGACCGGCTTGATGGGGGCCGTTGCCGACGGCGCGCTGGAAGCGAAGGGCGAGGTCATCGGCGTAATCATTCCATCCATGCACACCGTCTCACTGGCGCACGCTAGCCTGACGCGCATGGATGTCACCGCCGATATGCACGCCCGCAAGGCACGCATGCACGAACTCGCCGAGGGCTACATTGCACTGCCCGGCGGCTTTGGGACATTCGATGAATTGTTCGAAGCGCTGACGTGGAGCCAGATCGGCGCGCACGAAAAACCGATCGGATTATTGAACGTGAAGAATTATTACGTCCCGCTGCTCGCCGCCCTTGACCATGCCGTGGAAGAGGGCTTTATCTTCCGCGAGCACCGCGAAGCATTATGTTGTGAAGTTGAGCCGGAAGCGTTGCTGGATGCGATGGCAAATCATCGGCATCCACACGAAGCAGTGAAGAGATGGATGAGGGAGGGATAAAAAAGCTTATCTGCTCACGCTTGTAAACAAAACCAATATTTTTACAGAGACCAATTGTAAACAGAATAAATCAAATATGACCATATCATCATATACTCCGAACCCTTCAATTTCAGCGCAACTTTTCCATTTTACCGGCTTCGATAAAGCTCGGAATAGTTTCAAGCCCGCTGCTGACGCGCTTAAAATTCTCCAACGCATTCTTCAGTCACGTATCCTACTTCTTGCACCCAATAAAGTCTATCTTATGCTGCCTGAAGGCATAGACATAGTAAAAGCAATAGACACCGATGTTCATATGGCTTGTCTCACTGAAACACCCTTAGAATTTATTGGTAGCCACATTGCTAAATATGGCAAGTTTGGCCTCGGCTTCAAAATAGGATGGGCTCTTCGTAATGGAGGCCAAAACGTAGTTTATTGTGACCGAAATTCGCCGAATAGCTATACCTATCTTATTGCTGAGATCGCAGGTCACTTTGCCAGAACAGATATGACACATAATATCCAACTAGTTAAATGGGTTGCTGGATTAGCGGCTATTACAGAGAATTTTGAATTAAGAGATGAACGAGAATGGCGCTTTCTGCGTGCGCCAATGGTAGTTGGCAATCGTCGAGGTGTTGAATTCTTTGCGGAGGATCTTGAAACTGTTATATGTCCAAAAGCTTACATTTCTAATGTCAACGAAACTCTGAAATTAATGGGGTTTAACCCAAAAGTCGAGCCAACTGAAAATTATTGGACAGCATGATTAGTCTTAGCCCTTCTTAGAAACAATGTCGTATTGAATCAAACTTGTTAGCGACCCTTTCGGATCAATCAAACTTTTCAATTCATCGTATGGGATCGTTACCGTTTGCAGTCTAGCAATTTACATTTTCAAAAGCCTTTATGTTAAAATCAATTCATGCAATTTGAAGTCTTCACGCTCCTGCCCGAGGTTTTTCCACCCTATCTCGAAAGCAGCATCCTGCAACGCGCCCGCCAACGCGGACTCATCGAAGTGCACGTGCACAATATCCGCGACTACACGCACGATAAGCATCACACTACGGATGATATTCCCTACGGCGGCGGCGGCGGGATGGTGATGAAACCGGAACCGGTCTTCGATGCCGTCGAATCAATTCTCGGTGTTCAACCGGATTGTCCCATTATTTTATTAACTCCCCAGGGACGCGTCTTTAACCAACGCATCGCGGCGGAATTTTCCCTCCAGGAAAAAATCGCTTTGATCTGCGGCCGCTATGAGGGCGTGGATGAACGCATCCGCACGCGTTTGGTCAGCGATGAAATTTCCATCGGCGATTATGCGCTGACGGGCGGCGAACTTCCGGCGCTGATCCTGATTGACGCCATTTCACGTTTCATCCCCGGCGTGCTGGGCGATCCCGATGGCGCATCGGATGACTCGCATGCTTCGGGCTTGCTGGAATATCCGCATTACACGCGTCCGCCCGAATTTCGCGGCTGGGACGTACCGGAGGTTTTGCTCTCCGGCGATCATGCCAAAATCAATCAATGGCGGCGGGAACAGTCCCTGCGCCGCACATTCGAACGCAGGCCTGATTTATTGGAAAAGGCAGAACTGAGCGAAGCCGACCGGAAAATGCTGGAGCAAATCAGGAAAACAAAAAGAGAGGGATCATGAAACTCGGAGAAGTGATTTCGATCCAGATTGCGACGAATTCCGATACGAAACTTGAGAGTGTTTTACAGATGGGGCTGGAAGGCGGCCGTTATTACAATCGTACCGGCACCTATTCCGACCAGCACGACGAATCGCGCGAAGCGACCTTGATCGAGTCTGAAGCGCTGGAAGCCCTGGCGCGTGATTATCAAATCGAGATACGCGCTCAAATCATCACATCCGGAATCGTGCGCGTGGGCGACTCCATCGAATCACTTCCTGCGTGAATCTCAAGCGGCTTTCGTTTTTTATCCTTTTCTTACTTCTGATATTTTCCTCCTGCGCGCCGCGCCCGGCAGATTGTGCGCGTCCCGCTGTGTTTTGCGTCGGCCTGGTCACGGCTTCCGGTTCCATCCAGGATGGCATCAATCAGCAAGCCTGGCTGGGTTTGCAGGATGCCAAAGCCGCAGGCCTGGCAGACCGCATCGATGCCATCGAAAGCGTGGATGCACGTGACCACGCAGCGAACATTCAAACATTCATCAGCGAGGGGTACGATGTCATCATCACGGTTGGCGCTTCAATGGCGGCCGAAACCATTTTCGCGGCACAAAAGAATCCAAAGATAAAGTTCATCGGCGTTGAACAAACCCAGGATGCAATCTACCCGAATCTAACCGGCCTGGTCTTTCATGAAGAACGCAGCGGATTTCTGGCGGGCGCCCTGGCGGCCTCGATGACCCAGACGAACCATATCGCCGCGCTGTGCGAGGCATATTTCATTGATGCCATGCGGCGGTATTGTGACGGCTTCAAGGCCGGGGCGCATTACGCCAACGCAAATGTGAACACAATCGTTACTTACCGAACCGGTTCCAACCAAAACCTTTTCAATGACACGGATTGGGGAAACCAGGCTGCGCTGGAAGCGGTGCACGCAGGCGCCGATGTGATCTTCGCAGCCGGGGGAAATACAGCCAACGCCGCGTTGGAGACGGCTGCGGAACAAGGAATGTATGTAATTGGATCCGAAACCGATCCATACGAAAGTTTAACGGAACTACGCCCCAGACTTCTATCCAGCGCAACCAGCGATGTCCGCGCCGGCATCCGCGATTTGATGCGGCTGGTGCGAACGGATCAACTGCCCGGCGGGAATTTCTTCGGTCAAGTCGAGCTTGCGCCCTTTCATGAACTCGACCTGCGGATCCCGCAATCGGTCAAGGATCAACTGAATCAACTGGCGCAAGGATTGGCGAATGATCCCAGTCTCGATGAAGTTCCTTACCAAAAACCGTAGAAAAACCAGACTTGCGGAATGACACAGTTAGTTTTATACTTCATTTGGCAATGATAAGATTTAGAGTAGGAGGTGCCCTCCCGAGAGACAAGAAAATGTTCCATAATCGATTCCCAATATCTTCCTCATCAAAATCAAATAGGAGAAGAATGATGAAAAAGCTTTACACCCTGATGGCCTCTGTGTTATTGGCCTCAATGCTCATGATTGCCCTTGGCGGCGCTGTGATGCCGGTTTCGGCCCAAGGGACAGCTCCGGACTGTACACAGGCGACGGTCTTCTGTGTTGGTGACGTGACGGATGTCGGTCACGTAGATGATAAATCCTTCAACCAATCCACCTGGGAAGGCGTCCAGAATGCCAAGAAAGATGGCTTTGCGGATTGGATTCAATATATTGAAACCTCAGACTCAAAAGATTACGCCAAGAACATTTCCACCTTTGCCGATGCCGGTTACAAGGTAATCGTGACCACCGGCTTCAACCTGACCGACCCAACCTATGCGGCCGCCAAGCAATATCCGAAGGTAATGTTCATCGGCGTGGACCAATTCCTGTCCAAGGATGCCACTCATCCCGATTGGCCGCTTCCGAATCTGGTTGCTTTGGTGTACAACGAGGATCAATCCGGCTTCCTGGTCGGCGCGTTGGCCGCCCAGATGTCCAAATCGCACAACATCGGCGGCGTGTTCGGCACCGATGCAGTTCCGCCTGTCTGGCGCTATGGTGAAGGCTATCGCGCAGGCGCTGCCTATGAAGATGCCAAGAACGGCACCAAGACGACTGTCACGAATGTGTATCATAACGATGTTGGTTTCGATAAGACATTCCTCGATCCGCCATGGGGCGCGACCACCGCTCAATCCATGATTGACAAGGGCGCGGATGTGATCTTCGGCGGCGGCGGCTCTACCGGTAACGGTGCAGTAGATAAAGCTGCAGCCGATAAGGTACTCGCCATCGGCGTGGATTCGGATCAATACTACACTCTGCCTGAGGCAGATGCCTACCTGCTCACCAGCGCAATGAAGCCCATTCCTGGTCCCCTGGATGCGTTGATTGGCCTGGCAAAGTCCGGCAAGTTCCCCACTTCCGGGCTTTATACCGGCACTTCAGGCTATGCCCCGTATCATGATGTTGCCAGCCAGGTTCCAGCCAATGTTGATTCCGAAATGCAGGCGACCCTCAAGGGTCTGACGGATGGCTCGATCAAGACCAATGTGCCTCCAGTGAAACCGGCTGCTCCTGCTACTCCCGCTACGGGTGGTGGCCTCAGCACAACCGCAATCATTATTATTGTGGTAATCGTGCTCCTTGTAGTAGCCGCAATATTCTACTTCCGCCGCAAGAAATAACTCTTCATAAAAGGGGAGAGAGCGAAAGCTCTTTCCCCTTTCCCTATTGATTAGTACTTCCTTTGGCAACGGAGTTGCTCCATGCAGAAATCTGAAGAACAGGGATTCGCAAAGATCTTAGGGCAAATACGCGAAGCATTGTTGGTACCTCTGCTGGCGATTGTTACAGCAATTATTCTGGGCGGTTTAATTATCTGGGTGGCGGGAGGCGATCCGATCGCTGCCTATCGAGGATTAATTCAAGGAGCCTTTGGTTCACCAGCAGCATTAAGCGAAACCGCGGTTTGGGCCACTCCTTATATCTTTGCAGGGTTGGCAGTCGCCTTTGCTTTTAGGGGCGGGTTGTTCAATATCGGTGCGGAAGGTCAACTTGCCTTTGGAGCCGTGACCGCCGCATTAATCGGTTACGCCCTGCCGGGTTGGCTGCATACAACCCTTCCGTCTTATATTCATATTCCATTAGCCGTTGGCTTGGGAATGCTGGCCGGGGCGATATGGGCGGCCATTCCAGGCGCGCTTAAAGCCTATACCGGGGGACATGAAGTCATCAACACCATCATGATGAACTATATTGCACTCAACATTACATCCTTTCTGCTCAACGGGCCCATGCGAGACCCCGACCCGCTCAATCTTTCAGCGCGTACACCTGAGATCGCTCTGAGCGCGCGTATCCCGCCTCTTTTCAATATTCCCGGTATGCGCGCGCATTGGGGATTCGTCCTGGCGCTGCTTGTGGCCGTTTTTATCTGGTGGCTGCTTTGGAAGACCACGCTTGGGTTCGAAATCCGAACCGTGGGCGCCAACCCCGATGCGGCAAAGTATGCGGGTATCAATGTTAAGAAAACCATTGTTATCACGATGGCAATTTCCGGTGCGCTGGCAGGATTAGCGGGCGCGATCGAAGTAACTGCTCTCAATTACCGCCACGAACTCGGATTTTCGAGCGGCTATGGTTTCGACGCGATTGCCATCGCGCTTTTGGGGAAAACCAATCCATATGGAGTGATCCTGGCGGCCATCCTGTTCGGGGCGATGCGAAACGGCGGAACCCGCATGCAGTTCCTAACGCAAATTCCAACCGATATCATCTCGGTGATCCAAGCGTTGATCCTGCTCTTCGTGGCGGCAGATGCCATCATACGATTTATTTATCACATCCGTGCCCGCGAAGAACAAGTGGTTCTCACGCGCGGCTGGGGCGGATAGGAGACAATATGGAATGGCGACGTTTGGCCGTTATTGCATTCGTGATTGTCATAATATTTGGGACAGTCGTTCTGGTTGGCTATTCGCAAACCCCAGCGCTGGTTATCATCACCAGCATGCTTGCAACCACGATTGCAGTAGCCACTCCGTTAACGCTGGGTGCGCTTTGCGGCTTATACTGTGAACGCGCAGGTGTGGTGAACATCGGCATCGAAGGCACGATGCTGGGAGCCGCCTTCTTCGGATGGCTCGGCTCGATCTACATGAATACGGTCTTTCACTTTCCGCAGTTGCCCAGTTTGATCGTTGGCGTCATCGTGGCAATACTAGCGGGCGGCTTATTCGCTTTGCTGCATGCGGTCCTATCCATCACGTTCAAAGTGGATCAAATCATCGGCGGAACGGTCATCAATATTCTTGCCTCAGGCATTACCGGTTTTCTAAATCGTCAGATGTTCTTTGGCTCTAACAGCGTGTTTCATGGGCAGATCCCGAACAGCCCGGGTGTATTACCGACCATTCACGTTCCATTCCTAGCCGATATTCCAGTTCTTGGAAAAATATTCAGCCAACAGCCCATCGCAATATCTGCAATCCTTCTGGTAATCATCACACAGATCGTCATTTTCCATACCCGCTGGGGACTGCGAACGCGGGCCGTGGGCGAGCACCCGCGCGCGGCAGATACGGTCGGCATCAATGTGATCCGCATGCGTTACTTTAACGTGATCATCGGCGGCTTTTTGGCAGGATTGGCCGGCGCTTATTTCACTCTCGAATCAATATCTTCCTTCCAACCGGATATGACCGACGGTCGAGGCTTTATCGCCTTAGCCGCCATGATTTTCGGCAATTGGACACCTTTTGGAGCGTGGTCGGCGGCGCTCGTTTTCGGCGCGGCGCAGGCCTTGCAAATCAATCTGCAATTCTTCCGGGAATTGATCCCGCCTCAGTTGGCGTTTCTTCAAAATTCCTATGTGGTTGGTCTGGCTCCTTATCTTCTGACCATGTTGATTCTCACAGGCCTGATCGGCAAAACCATCCCGCCTGCCGCAGATGGCAAACCTTACGAGAAATAGGAGACCGGCATGGCAGAGACCGACATCGTTCTTGAAGCCAAGAACATTACAAAACAATTTCCCGGTGTACTCGCCAACGACCAGGTAAATTTTGACCTTCGCAAAGGCGAGATCCATGCCCTGCTCGGCGAAAATGGCGCGGGCAGAACAACGCTGATGAATATCCTGTATGGCTTACATAAGCCGGATTCAGGCGAAGTTTTCGTTGACGGGAAACCCATCGTCATTCATTCGCCCAAGGATTCCATTGGAGCCGGGATCGGCATGGTGCACCAACACTTCATGCTCATCCCGGTCTTCAGCGTGGCAGAAAACATCATGCTCGGTGACGAGACCACGCACCTGGGGATACTTGATATCAACGCCGTATCGCAACGCGTGCATGAGTTATCGCATCAATACGGACTGGACGTTGATCCCAGCGCGTTAGTGGGTCAACTCTCAGTCGGAACACAGCAACGCGTGGAGATCGTTAAAACACTTTATCGCAATGCCCATATTGTCATTCTTGACGAGCCGACCGGCGTACTCACTCCGCAAGAAGCAGATGATTTGTTCCGCATCATGCGCCAACTGACTGGGCGAGGCGTTTCCATAATTTTCATCACCCACAAGTTGAAAGAGGTGTTAGCGGTCGCCGACCGGATTACCACCATGAGGGCCGGCAGGGTGGTCGGAACCGTTCAGCCCAATGAAACCAACGAGGCAAAACTGGCATCCATGATGGTTGGACGCGAGGTGATCCTGACCGTGCACAAAGAGGAAGCCAAACCCAAAGAGGAAGTTCTGCGCGTCGAAGACCTGCACGTTTTGGATGATCGCGATCTTGAAGTAGTCAACGGCGTCTCGTTCAATGTTCATGCCGGTGAAATCCTGGGCATTGCCGGTGTGCAAGGCAACGGGCAGACCCAACTGGCGGAAGCGCTGACCGGCTTGCGTCCAAGCAAGAGCGGTAAATTCATCATGGGGGGAAAAGATCTCAGCGGCAAGCCGCCGCGTCCGATCATTGAAACAGGCCTGGCTCATATTCCCGAGGATCGCCAGCGCCATGGTCTCGTGCTCTCTTATACGGTGGCGGATAATATGGTTTTGTGCAATTACTATCTTCCACCCTTTGCGCGAGGCATGGTACTTCAACAGGACAAAGTGGATGAGAACGCCCGCAAGCTGATCAAGGATTTCGACGTGCGCACGCCTTCGCCCTATGTGCCCGTCTCCAAACTTTCGGGAGGCAACCAGCAGAAGGTCATTGTGGCGCGCGAACTAAGCCGCAATGTCAAATTGGTGATTGCATCACAACCGACGCGCGGTTTGGATGTCGGTTCGATCGAATATATCCACAAGGAAATCGTTATCATGCGCGACCGCGGCGTGGGCGTGTTATTGATCTCTGCCGAGCTGGATGAGATCATGTCCCTTTCGGACCGGATCGCGGTCATGTATCGCGGTAAAATCGTCGCCACCGTGCAAGCGAAAGAAGCAAACCGCGAACAACTGGGCTTGTGGATGGCGGGCGCACATGTTGAAACTACCTGAAAGAATATAACGTGTCATGGACGAGGAGCCAGTGGAACCGGCTCCTTCTTTTATTCTTCACCTACGATAGGAAAAAGGGGGCGTTCCCTTTTCAGGAGTTTGGATTAGAATTTATACAATCACTCAAGAGGAGAACTCTATGCGAAAAACAACCATGATTCCAGCGGTTATAGCAATCCTGGGCGCCATCCTGGCCTGTAACCTGCCATCCACCACCCCAGGCCAGCAGAATCCAGATGCCATACTGACCGCGGCCGCATTAACCGTGCAGGCGCAGCTGGCGGCGAATAATACACCGACTTCCGCACCGGCAGTCAATACGCCCACATTTACAGCGGTTCCATTATCGACATTCACGCCAATTCCACCATCCACTCTTACGCCCATAGCATCTGCCACGGCTACCAGCGGATGCGATAAAGGGTTCTTTGTTACGGATGTGACTTATCCCGATAACACTGTCGTAGGATCCGGTACGGCATTTACCAAAACGTGGCGTTTACAGAACACCGGAAGTTGTTCCTGGACGCCCTCCTACGCGCTGGTATTTGTAAGCGGTGCTATGATGAGCGGCCCCACGGTTCAGGCGATGAGCGGCAATGTCAACGCCGGTCAAACTGTGGATATCTCCGTCAACCTACAGGCGCCCTCCAGCAACGGTACCTATACCGGCACCTGGGGTCTGCGTAATTCAAGCGGCGTGATCTTCACGCACTTCTTCGTGCAAATCGTGGTCAACAGCAGTGGTGTTTTCGCCGTGACTCACGTAACCTATACATTATCTTTATGGAGCCTTGCGACATTCATTCATTGTCCGCGGGTGATAGCCCATATCACTACCAATGGAGCAGGAACAGTCACCTACCATTGGATACGCTCAGATGGTGTATCCACATCTATTTTTACCCTTACTTATGGCTCGGCAGGGACACAGTCCATTAATTACGATTGGGCTCTGCCTCATGCAGGGAATGGGACAACCGAATGGGTGGGCATTTATAATGACAGCCCCAACAATCAGAGCTTTGGTCATCTGTCGTTTACTACTGCCTGCACGTCTCCGTAGAGAATGGAAAGTTAAACAAGCGAAATGCCCGGCGCATGTCGGGCATTTCATTTTTCAAAACGGGTATAATTATTTATCATGAAAGGAGTTGAATGAAGTTCAAGTTTAGTTTACTCCCGACCCTTGCAATCCTGGTTACACTCACCTTAACATCCTGTGGAGCTTCCAAAAATAGTTCAATCATTGCAACTTCGGTGGCGCTTACCGTCCAGGCACAGAATACGCAATCCACCCCGGCAACCGATACTCCCGAGCCGCTTTCCACAGAAACGCCCATCCCCGGAACGCCGGCTGTCACTACCCCCACCATCGCAGTTCCAACACTCGTCCCAACATCATCCGCAGGCCCGCTCAATTGCAGAAATGTTGCGAACTTTGTCAGCGAGACCATCCCGGATGGAACGATCGAAAGCCCAGGCGCAGTGTTCATAAAAACATGGAATGTTCAAAACAATGGCACGTGCACATGGGATACTTCCTGGAAGATCGCCTATGATAGCGGCGACTTGCTTGGCGCCGGGTATGTTTACAACTTTCCGCAAACCGTTGCTCCGGGGCAAACCGTACCCATATCGCTCCAACTCACCGCGCCCCTTGCCCTGGGAATATACACAGGATTTTGGTTACTTGAGCCCCCCAGCGGGCCGCCATTTGGCGTGGGTCAGTACAGCGAGCCGCTTTCAGTGAAAATCAATGTGAACAGCGGAACGCCCGGCAAAGGCACACCCACCGTTTATGGCATCACATCGGTGACCTATAATGTCACCTATACAGGGACCTGCAATTCAGCCAACCTCTTCTTTACAATCGCCGCCACAGTCTCGGCCAGCGGTCCTCTCACCATCACTTATTATTGGCATCATAGTGATGGTTATAATTCCGGTAAAAAGACCCTTACCTTCAGCGATGCAGGCTCCCAAGTAGTGATCGATACATGGTCTCAAAAAGTGGGTTCCTCGGCAACCTCATTCTGGGATCAATTGATCGAATATTCCCCCGTCCACCAGACGTTCGACGAGGCCAAATTCCAGATGCCCTGCTACTAGAGAACACAAAAAGCCGGTGCTCTCACACCGGCTTTTTGTGTTTGGAACTTTTTGGAAGGATAAACCGTCTAAATTAACCAGATGCAACCTGTTGAAAACGGAGGATGTCATGATGACCAAGTTTCGATTTTTATTTGCCCTGCTTGGACTTTTCCTGGCCGGTTTGGCGTGCAACCTGCCATCCAATGGCATATCACAAACCGCAACTTTGAACGCACTTTACAGTACTTCTGTGGCCCAGACTGTCAATGCCGTTGAACTCACCTCCACTCCATTACAGACTCCCAGCAGCGTTCCTTCCCCATTTTTCACACTGACCCCCATCTCCACCCCCGTCCCCGTTGTTCTGTGTGATGCAGCCCTTTTTATAAAAGATGTAACCATACCGGACGGAACCATTCTCGGAAGCGGCACAAACTTTACCAAGGTCTGGCGCGTACAAAATAACGGCTCGTGCACATGGACGCCATCGTATTCAGTAGTGCTTGTCAGCGGCAATGGCTTTGGCGCGCCTACCATCGTAAACCTGCCAGGTTATGTCTATCCGGGCAACACTATTGATTTAGCGGTCAACATGACCACACCGGCCACGGATGGACATTACCAAAGTTTTTGGGAATTACGGAATGCATCCGGCGCGTTGTTCGGGATCGGGCCACAGGCCCAGGACCCATTTTGGACCGATATCAACGTATCAGGGCCAAGTCATACGGCTTATGATTTTGCCCTCAATCTGTGCGACGCCTCCTGGCAAAACAATGATGGAAACCTGCCCTGCCCGGGCACGCCCGGTGATTCAAGAGGCTATGCGCTGCTGCTTAATAATCCTGTCATGGAAAGCGGAAAAACAGAGAGCGAGCCGGGACTGCTCACTGTCCCAAAGAATGTGTTCAACGGATTTATTCGCGGGACATATCCCGCTGTTCAAATCCAGTATGGCGATCGTTTCCGCGCTTTGATCAATTGCCAGTATCAGGCTTACAGTTGTGATGTGTTTTTCAAACTGAATTATCAAATCGGCGGCGCCAATTACACCCTCGGCCAATGGCATGAAGTTTACGATGGCCTGTATTATCCTGTGGACATAGACCTTAGCTCGCTGGCCGGTCAAAGCGTGATCTTTAAATTGATGGTAAACGCCAACGGCTCCGGTTATCAGGATCAAGCGCTCTGGATCGATCCGCAGATCGTGCGCATCGGCGTCCCGCCTCCACCGACAGCGACCAGTACTTTAACTGCGACCTCCACACCCACAAGAACCGCAACAGCCACCAGTACACCCACGATGACGCCCACTGCAACGCCCCCCTGAAACGAGGTGCGTTATAATGAATATGGAAAATAATCTCCAAGGGTACATCTGAGAGACAGGTTCCACATACTTTCTTTCATGAGTTGCCTGGAGATGTACCACATCGCTGAGTGATACGCATAAAATTACTGGAGGTTTCCAAATGCAACTAAAAAGCCATCTGTGGCTGACCGCCGCCATCCTGCTGGCAGTTGGCCTGGCATCCTGCAATGCCGGCAAGGTACCTGAACCCACAACAGACGTTAATGCCGTTTACACTTCTGTCGCCAGTACAATGATCGCTCAATTGAATGACCAGTTGACCCAAACGGCCCAGGCCGTCCCGCCGCCCGCCGGGTTGGCCGGTCCAACGGAGCTATCCACCCTGCCGCCTTTGCCCACCCTTTCGATTGAAGCCACCCTGACACCTTTTGGCACTCTCAACGTGACCGGTTCACCCACGCTTGTCACCGTTTTTACGCCTGCAGGGACCCTTAGCTCCACGGCAGTAGGCTGTGCTGATTCGCTGTTAATTGGGGATATCACCGTTCCAGACGGCACCGTCGAAAAGCCTGGAACCGTTTTTCAAAAAATCTGGCGGATGAAAAACAGCGGTACCTGCAAATGGGGAACCGGTTTTAAATTCGCCTTCGCCTATGGCGGAAGCAGGTTTGGCGGCGGCGATTTAACCATCAACCAAAGTAATGATTTCGTCCCGGTCGGCGGCACAAAGGATTTTGGCGTTAAACTAACCGCCCCCACCGTACCAAACACATATAGCGGCTGCTGGAAAATGCAATTGCCTAATCAAGGTTATTGGTTTGGACAGACAGCTTGTGTGACTTTCAAAGTTTCAAAGTAGGAGGCTTCTGTAAAAAAACAGGAGAACCACCATGAAAACCAAAATGTTTTTCATCGCATGGATTGGAACGTTTTTACTGGCTGCGTGCAGTCCCGCCACGCCTGCAGCGCCCACGCCCAATGTGTCCCTTATCCACACAGCCGCTGCACAGACCGTGATGGCGAACTTCACGCTTACGGCAAAGTCAGCAGCAAGCCCCGCGTCCACACCCACGCCGCTTGACATACCCACGATCACCCCAACCATGAAAATTACGTTAACCCTGGCGCCCACGCAAATCGGCCACCCGGGTGCGACCCAGGTCGTGCTATGCGATGAGTATTCCTGGGATGATACAACCGTGGACGTCAACGTTACAGATAATACACAAATGACGGCTGGACAAAGTTTTGTCAAGACCTGGAAGATCAAAAACAGCGGCACATGCACATGGGGTACGGGCTATATAATAATTTTCAGTTCCGGCGCTCAAATGTCCGGTCAGCCTCTACCCCTGCCTCTCCCGGTTGCCCCCGGCCAGGAAATAGAAATATCGGTCAACTTTATAGCGCCAACTCAACTGGGTTCGTATTCCAGCGCTTGGACGCTTGAAAATGCAAGCGGTCGGCTCTTCTTCGGAAGTAATATTCAGGGTACGGCGCATGCAAAACCCCTGTATGTCAAAATTGTTGTGAAGTGAACGAAGCCCTCAAGCAGGCCATCCTCAATGAAACGCGCCGGCTGGGATTTATCCTGGCCGGCGTAACGACTCCCGACCCGCCTTCCCATTTATCCGTTTTTGAAAACTGGCTGGCGCAAGGAAAACAAGGAACCATGGGGTATTTAGCGGATCATCATTCCAGCGCCCGCCGTGCGGATCCGCGCTTGATTCTGCCAGAGTGCAAATCCATCCTGGTACTGGCGCTTCCATATTCAAAGCCTGCCCCCACCCAGCCTCCCCCAAAATTGGGAGAGGGGCAGGAGGTGAGGGGACAGATCGCGGCATATGCGAGGGGAGACGATTATCATCTTGTGATCCCTGAACGCCTGCAGAAGCTTGTTTCCTTCATCGAAGAACAGGTTGGCCATCCGTTTCCCCATCGCTGGTATACCGATACAGGCCCAATCCTCGAGAGAGATTTAGCCCAGCGCGCCGGTTTGGGATGGATCGGCAAGAATACCTGCCTTATTCATCCGCGTCACGGCTCGTATTTCCTCATCGCTGAAATCCTGCTTGGCATCGAACTGGAACCTGACGCACCTTTCCAAACCGATCCATGCGGCACCTGTAGGCGATGCCTGGAAGCCTGTCCCACGCAATGTATTCTTCCGGATCGGACGATCGATGCGCGGCGCTGCATTTCATATCTCACAATCGAACTCAAAGAGGAACTTCCGACCGAGCTGCGCTCCTCCATCGGTAATTGGATCTTTGGATGTGATGTCTGCCAAATAGTCTGCCCGTGGAATCGCTTCGCTGCGCCGGATGGCGACCCGGCACTCGCCGCGCGCGACGATATTCCGAATCCGAATCTGATCCATGAATTGGAAATGACGCCGGAGGAGTTCAACCGCAAATTCAAAAACAGCCCGGTCAAACGGACAAAACGCGGCGGTTATCTGCGAAATGTGGCAACCGCATTAGGCAACTCCAAGGACCCAGCCTCCATCCCTGCGCTCAAGAAGGCATCAAACAGCCCCGAACCGATGGTGCAGGAACATGCAAAGTGGGCATTAGAGCAAATACATAAAGGTTCATAGTTAATGGGAAAACCGATGCAGAAACTGTTAATCGCTACAAACAATAAAGGCAAAGTGGAAGAAATCCAGGACTTGCTCAAAGATATCAACGTCGAACTGATGACTCCCAATGATATAGGCTTAAAGCTTGATGTAAAAGAAGATGGAAACACCTACGCCGAGAACGCAGAAAAAAAAGCCGTGGCTTTCGCCCGCGCCAGCAGGTTAATCTCATTAGCCGACGATTCGGGACTCGAAGTGGATGCGCTCGACGGCGCGCCCGGGCTTTACTCCAACCGTTATTTATCCAAGCCGAATGCCACCGATGCAGAACGACGCGCATTTCTTTTGGCCAATTTACGCAATAAACCCCGTCCGTGGAATGCGGTCTTTCATGCCACAATCGCGATTGCCATTCCGGGCAATGCCTCCGTCCAATTTGCAAGCGGCGAATGCAAAGGCGAGATCATCCCTGAAGAACGCGGCACAGGCGGTTTTGGATATGATCCCATATTTTTTATTCCCGAAATGAATCGCAACATGGCCGAACTGAGTATGGAAGAAAAGAATCGCCTGAGTCACCGGGCACGGGCAGTCATGAATGCAAAGACAATCCTTAAAGAGGTTTTCGGCCTTTAGCAGCCTTTCAGCATCCGGCGGCAGATCGAGTGTAAATCCTTATTTTCCAACCCGGCGGGGAATCGAATTAAGAAAATCAGCCATAAGGTCGGAGATCCTGTCCGGCTGTTCAAGCATCACCATGTGACCCGCGTTCGAGATCACTTCGAGGCGCGCCCCGGCAATATGATCGCGCAAAAACTGCGAATCATGCAAAGGCGTCATTCGATCATCCATGCCGCAAACGATCAGAGTCGGAATCGAAAGATTGTCGAGTTGATCCTTCACATCGAAGGCATCGCAGGCCAGCAGGTCGCCGTAAAGAACCGCCGGACGAGTCTCCAGCATCCGCTGCGTCGATAATTCCTTCACCCGGCCGGATTGCGATGAGAAGGAAGCATCGTTGATCATTTGCACCGCGCTTTCAAAGGCGGATGGATTGGAGGCGGCACGTAAAAGAGCAGGAGCAACGCGCAAGCGCGCGCCGCTTCCGATCAGGCACAAAGCAGTCACGTGCTCTGGAAAATGAATTGCGGCTGAAAGCGCCACTGCGCTCCCCATCGAATGTCCTACGAGAACCGCCGAATAAATTCCAATTTCCGACATGAATTCAAGGATATCGTGAACGTAATCTTCAATGGCATGCTGCCCAATGCCTTCCGACCTGCCATGCGCTGGCAGGTCCGGGGCAAATATGCATTGATCCGGCAAACGCCTGAGCTGAGGCGGCCACGACAAATGACTACCACCCGCGCCGTGAATGAAAATGGCGGGCGGATGAGAATGGTCGCCCGCTTCATGAGCAAAATAATATAAACCTGCAGCAATGGGCATAACCGGGATTTTAGTGTGACCGGGCGCGATGTAATCGATCAGCCGCCTCTTCGGTGAGGGGAATATAAACCTGGACCTTGGTCCCTTTTCCAATTGCAGATTGAATATTCAGCAAGCCGTTCACCAATTCAGTCCGCTCGCGCAAATTGACCATACCGAGGCTGGAACGATTATCATACGCCTTGTTCATCGCTTCCACATCAAAACCAATCCCGTTATCTTCCACTTCAAGCAAAACCAGCCCCGGCTGAAATGTTCCCAACCGTACCCAGATGTTCGGGGCGCCGGCATGTTTGCGGGCGTTGTTAATCGCCTCTTCAATAATGTAGAAAACCACGCCCTGCTTGCCCATTTCCATTTGCGAGGCAATATTTTCGTCAATCGTAATCGTCACATTCTGGTTGAATGTTTCGCGCATTTTATCAGCCATGGATCTGAGCGCGGCTCCCAGGCCCTGCGATTCCAGAATAAGCGGCCTGAGAGTGAAAAGCATATGGCGGATTTCCTTGGTGGTGCGGTGCGCCAGTTCCTCGATCTTGGACAATTCATCCAATGCAGATTTCGGGTCTTTTTGCACCAGGCGGCGGACAATGTTGATACGCATTGCTATGGCGGCCACCGACTGAGTCGGCCCATCGTGCAGGTCGCGCGCCAATTTCTTGCGCGCCTCCTCGTGCACATCGATCATGCGCTCCTTTTCTTCGACCAGTTCCTGATACAAACGCGCATTCTGGATCGCCACGACCGACTGGCGGCCGATTATATCAAGCACATTACGGCGATCAGGCCCAAAGTAGTCGGCATCGGGGTGGGCAAAAATCATCGCACCATAAACGTTAAACCCGCTTCGCAATGGGAAGCAGTAAGCGGAGTTGCAGTTGCGGAAGGCAATTACCCTTCCGAGTTCCGGGTCATAGCCGATGCTGTTGGAAAAAAACGGTTCGGCTTCATCAAAGACTTTTTGCAAAATTCCTTCCGTGGCGGGAAACGTAAGGCGCATGTCTGCTTGCGTGAAACGCCGCGCCGACCCAACATACAGATATCCGCCCTTAAATAACAAAACCGCGCTGACCAGCGGGTCATCATTCCCGGATTGACTGGAGTCGGGGTTGAGCGCGGTAAATCCAAGGTCAAGGGCGGAATCGAGCACCCGCGTGTAGGAGAGGGTACCAGTCAATGCGGAAGTCAATTCATAAATGGCGCGCAAGCGTTCACTTTGGATCGAATGCTTCCTGTCCTCATTTTCGAGCCATTTCCGACGCACATCACGCAAACGGACGGCCAACTGCCTGCCGAGTAATCCAAACAGCCCGCCCAGGATCAAATATCCCACGCTCCAGCCAATTGCCAGCAGGGATAAACTGCGCATATAAAAATAAGCATTTGCCAGCAAGAGAAGGACAGACCAGGCGGCGCTGGTCAATGCACCCCAATGTTCGAAATACACCGCGCCGGTCAGGATGGGTAAAATAATCGCCCATGCAACCGGGCCGACTGCACCGCCCTGCGCCCAGAAGAAGATCCCGCTCAACAAAACATCAACCGCCAGATTGAGCTGACGATGATAATTAATACGAGCATTAAAGCTGGCGAGCGCGGTCATCGCCAAATTCCACACGGCCAGTAAGGCAACCGGCCAGATAAGCGGCAACGTCAGCGCACGTCCCAGCGCAAGAGATACCACCCATCCAAGCATGGACACCCAGCGCAAGGAAATCGCGAACCAGTCAGTAACGTAAGGAGTCTCGTAAGTCCGCATGGGTTAATGATAACAAAAAAAAAGAAGGGCGGGTAAAAAGGTTATATCTTTGTCATACAAAGGGCGGTCCTAACTCACGGAATTTCGGCGGTGGTTTGAAGTGATAGCGCCGTCATCCCAACGAAAATTCCGAGGTTCAGCCAGATATTGGGTGTGGCAAAGGAATCCTGGGTCATATTGTAAAAAATAATCCCGAGCCATGAAAACAGCGCAGCGATTCCCAAATAACGCCAAATTGGCACACGCTGTTTCAGCACTGCAATCATATCGCCTAAAACAAAAAGTTGGAAGGCAGCAAAAAGGAAGAAGCCGACCAAGCCTGTTTCCGCCAAAAGGCGCACATATAGATTCTTAGGGTTCGGGTAGAGCGTGCTGGCCGGGCTAAGTTGTGAGGCGATTTCGGGCAAAAAAGTCATGACCCAATCAGGCAAATTTTGGTATATGTAGAAACCGCTGGCGCCCAATCCCACACCCGTCCACGGGTGATCGCGATATGCGCCGAGTGTGCCCCAAATATAGGCCACACGCGCACCGGCTGAATTCTGGATCAGGAAATCCTGCACACTGGCAGCCTGCGTGTTCCACAGCCGGGAAATATAATTCTTGCGGTTAAGGAACCAAAGTGCACCCAACGCGGTCACAATCACAGCCGTGATCATGACCACGCGCAAGATCACTCCCTTTGCGCCATGGAAACCGGAAACGAACCAATGCCAGGCGGCGCGTATATATTCGCCGCCGATAAATAATAAAGTGAGGAATATCGTGATGGCAACTGTTGCAAGTCCGCCGCGTGAGAAGGTAGCCAACAACAAGAGCGCGGCACAAGCCAACAGAACCAGTTCCAGCCATTTGAAACGCGTCATCCGCATGCGGGTCAGGAGCGAAGCGAAAAGCCACGGCAAATAGATCGTCGCGATCTCACCTGCCAGCCAGGCGGGTTCATACGCCATCCCGGAGATTCGATTCGTCCGGATCAATTCGCGCATCGAAAAAACGCGCTGCCAAAGTGTCACCAACGGTTTGGGCAGGATGTGCAAGTAGAACGTTGCACCCTGAACGCCGCTCCATAAAATGTCAATTACGAAACCCGCCAGCATCCATTTGACGGTGAAACGCAGTTCATCTTCGCTGCGGTTCATCCAAACCGCTGCAACGAAGAAAGCCAAACCGATGATCAACGTTGCCCAGGCACGGATGGCGCGGCCCCAATACGCCTGGCCGCGCAGGACAAGCGGGCCGAACAGGACGCCGATCACAGTCGCAGCCAAAGCAGCAAAGACAAACGCCAAGAGGGGCGTGAAAGCAGCAGGCCAGGTGAAACGCTTATGATCGCGAAGAAACTGGATCAACAAAACGATCAATAACAATGCCAACGGATAGGCCGAAAGCGGACGAACATAGGTTGCATCGCCCATGAAAGGAAAATATCGAAAGCTGGTAACGGGCAAAGTCAACATGACAGCCGCCCAAAGAAAGCGTGCCACGTTATCAAGGCGAAAGAGACGGCGCACAGAACTGTTCATTTCCGCCCTGAAGAAACAGGATTGGAGTGGAAAAACAAAACAACCATGGCGCTTAATACCAAAAACACCACCGCACCTGCCAACAGATAAGTGCTCACGCTCAACAAGCGCCTAGTCGGAACGTTTTGGATTTGATCCGCATCGACCGTGATATACGGTTCCAGTCCGCTGGTGGAAGACGCAATCACTTCCGTATGAACTTGAACAGCAAAAACCTGCGCCCACGCGGCTGCCAGCGCAGCGGCCACCTTCGGATCCTTATCGTCTGCGAAGAAATGCCAGCCGCCATTGGCCGGTTGGCTCAATTGGAGTTTTCCGCCGCGCATTTGGTCCACCGTCACATCCTTGACCTGCGAGGCCACCTGGTTCAACACTGAATCGGACCAGGCGATCTCCTCCAATTTGCGCGTCTCGCGTTCAAGATAATAGAACTGTTCGCGGTCCGTGTTTTGAGGCCAGGCCTGCTCAAGATGAAAGTCCACATTGACCGAAGCGCGCGCCCGGTATGGAGGCAACACAAGAACATAGAGCGCAGCACCGATCAACGCGCCAACGACCGCGCCCAACAGCCAGAACTTCCAGGCTTTGAGCAAACGGATGAAATCATCTGAGGAGGGAGGAGCAAAAAGAAAATTCATGTGATTACTCGATATTCGATATTCGATGTTTGATATTTGTTCTGCGTTTCGATCAGGCACGCAACCTGCGCCGCAAACGCAAATTCCAAAGCGGCGCGATCATTTTTCGGATGTAATACTTCGCCACGATCACCGATAAAAATCTCCCACCATCACGGTAATGAACGCGCAACATCTCGGGCCAGCAGCGGTCATCCGCACTGATGGTTTTTCCAGAAGTGTGCAGTCGGAAATTTGCCCACGTCTGAGGATTATATTTTACCTGAGAACGCAGGGCCAGCCGCACCCACAAATCATAATCCATCGCAAAATAAAACGAAGGATCGAGCGGCCCGACGGAGCGCCATAAATCCCCACGAAAGAAGGCAGTTTGCTGCGGTATATGAACATAGCCACGCCGCAAGCGCGCCAAATCGGTTTGTGCGGCGGGGAAATGACCGATGATGTTCCCATCCACATTGATGTAATTTGCATTGCCATATACCAGGCCAATTTCGGGATGAGCCAGCAAAACATTCACAGCCGACGATATTGCGCCGGGTTGGTAGGTATCATCGGAGTTAATCCATGCGAGAATTTCGCCCTTTGCGCGTGAGAAGCCCTTATTAATCGCATCCGTCTGGCCTTGATCTTTTTCGCTCACCCACCACGCAAGTTTGTCTTCATATTTTTTGATGATATCAACGCTTCCATCGGTGGAGCCGCCATCCATGATGATGTATTCCAAACGCACATAATCCTGTGAAATCACCGATTGGATGGTGGCTTCCAAATAACGCGCCTGATTGAAAGAGGGCGTAACAATCGAAACAAGGGGAAAGGTCGAGTTCAATTCCATTTCACTTCGGGATAATAAATGTGCGCAACTTCCTCCGTCACACGGCGGATGCGGGTGATCTCATCGGATGTGAGGCGGCGCTTCCAGTTATCCAGATTCGCACGACTATCCAGTTTTACGGCGTGAACTTTTTTCCGTGAAACTTCCCCTGGGTTTTCCGAACTGCTGGAGTTAAGGATGATTTGTTCGACGCGCGAAGTGAAATCCAAACCCAATGATCCGTACAAAGTCCGATAACCGGAAACGGGATCAAGCGAGAGGTCTTCGTGACGGACAACCTGAACGGACGGAATCCGCTGGCGGATGGAATGAACGACCTGGTAGACCATCACCCACAAAAGACCGGCCTGGCCAATGATGTCATCCGCTTTCGCTTCCTGCATGGCGCGGCGATATGGTTCAAGATAATCCTGCATCAACAAAGGTTGATCCAATAAATCGTTGAAATCAAAAGGCCAATTCAGGCGTTTAAGACTGCTGGCAAAACCGGCAGGGTGACGAACCGTAACCACCACCCGGCAGTTGAGCCGTTCCACAAACCACGGCAAAGAAAAGACGGCAAACGGATCCTTAAGAAGCGGGCGCTGATGCAAGGCCTGCCCACGCAGAAACGTGCCAAGGTCGCGTCCCATCCGAAAAAAATCCCTGGATGAACGAAGCGATTTAACCTCATCCAAGAGATGATAATGGAACCCCAGAAGTTCAGCGAAGGCGGAAAAAAATGCAGCCCCATTCTTATCCGAGATATAGGTATACCAATGTTTCACACAAGCGCCGAGAACGCCAGGACGATGCAAAAGGTTCAGGGGTTCGCTGATGTAGGCGGTGTGCGGATCAGCGGATAACATTTTACCCACCCAGGTAGTACCTGTGCGATGCGCACCTGTTACAAGAATAGGAGAAGATTTAACGATCATCTTGACCCATCATGGTGCGCTGATGGAATTGATACCATAATAATTGGCAGCACAAGCATTGATCCACGACTTCGGATCGGGGCCAAGCTCGCCGATGCCTTCGATGCTGATCAGTTGAAAGGTGACGATATCCTGCACGCCTTTGGCTTTCAAGGCAAAGATCTGCATCTGACGGTTATCCCAATGGGTTGACCAGCGGCTATACAAGGTGCGTTTTTGCTGCACAGCGATCCAGGCAGCGCGCAAAGGATACACGGTGGACACTGCCAACATGATCATAGCGAGCGTTGTTGCGGTGGATGACCAGCGCATCTTCCATTGCGCCAAAAGGATCCCAAAGCAAGCGCCTTCGAACATCAAGGCCACGGTCATCAGCAGGCAACCAATAAAGCGAGCCCGCTCCGCGGGAAAAGCCTGCCCATATACACTGGGAGCGAAACCGGCCGCCATCAGCCCAAACGCCAGAACAGGTGTAGCCGCACTGACAATCCATACCATCCGCTTTTTCGAGGGATGCAAAGCAGGCGAAGCCGCAAATAATCCGTAAAACATCAAAAGCGGAATGACAACCGAAACAAAGACCGGTACTGGAAGAGTTGAGAGGGAATCGAAAATGAATTGAACGGTTGTGAGAAGAGTCTTGTAAACCAAACCCATAAGGTCCGGCCTATCCGGATGAAAACGGAATGCGTTGCCGGGAGCTGCCATCAAAACCACTAATGCGAGCAGGCCGCCGCTTAGGGTCCAACTCAAAAGCATCAATGCCGGGCGCCGACGCGGCCCTTTCTCCCACAACCATACGGCGGCGAGAGCCAGAGATGAAGCAACGATCAACACTGCGTCCGGCGGTTCGGAGAAACCTCCTCCGAAGAAGGCAATGACCAGGCAAAGCGGGCCAATCCAAAAGGCGGGAAAACGGCCTTCATTGGTGCGGGCCAACATTAGAAGAAGCGCAGCGAAGGCGGTCAGGTAAACCAATGGAGCAAAATGCGTTGACATGGCGGAACGCCAATAAAAAGTTTGGAAACGATTGGGAGCCTCCAGAACACAGAAGAAAGCCAGCGAAACCGCCAGGAAAAAGTCGAGCAGAAAATTCCAGCGCAACCCCACCATCCGCCGGGCCTCGAACACCAGCCAGGTTAAAGCAGCAACCCAAAGAAGGATCATCACGGCGGGAATAAACTGTACGGTATGCGGGCTAAGAAATTCAAGCAACCCCACAAAGAGCTGGTTGGTGAAGCGGTCTGAAACCGTCTCATAGCGGTGAATGAGGGATTGAAGCAAGCCGCTTCTGACAAGCACCGTTTCGCAGTAATCATCCGCCAAATAACGCGTGAACGTGCCGAGGTAAGAGAATAAACCCAGCGCAGCGGTCATGGAGGCTGCGCCTAATATCAGTGCAATCCGAAAGAAAACGGACTGCGATCTTTTGGAATCGGGGGTAGACATTAAAAAAGTGTTCCTTAGGGGGCGGGCTGACCGCCTAAATCGTAAATCATATAACCATCGCCTTGCGCATAAACCGGAAACACAGATAATGATTTCTTGAGATCAGGCTGGCGATCCAATTCCTGGAAATCCGTTACGACGAAAAAGCGATCCGTGCGAACCACACGCGAGAAGTTTCGGGTGGAATCGAAAGAAGCGCCTCGCAGTTCGTGATAGTCAATATCGCCGGAGTTGGGCCAGATCTCGGCATTCTGCCAGCCCCAATAATTTAACGGTTCGCCATAATCCTGGGTCAAGGCTACCACAAAGGCCTGGTGCTGAAGCTTATCGCCGATCTCGGCCCACATGGAAGCCTGGGGACGATAATCCACCGACTTGAGCGTATTGCGAACATCCCAAAACGCGGAAAACAGCCCAAGGGCAAAAATTCCCAAGGCCGCGATCCTCAGCCAGCGTCCCGTGCTTAATTCTGCAAGACGCGATAGGAACCAGTCCGCAAGCGGCGCAATGGAAACGGCCACGATGGGGATAAAGGGCAATTGATAATAATCGTGCGTGGCGATGTGATAATCGAAATACAGGCCGTAGAGGAGATACATGCCCCACACGCCATACAAAAAGAATCTTGCAGCGCGCTGACGGACAAAAAACAGACCCAGCAATCCCAACATAATTGCCAACCCACCGGCTGCCATGGCGGCTTTGGATTCCCAATTTATATAATTGACCGGGCTCAACAACAACGAAGGAAAGAAACGTCCGCCGAACTGCTGGCGAAGAAAGTTATTCAATACCAAGCCGTCATAGAGATAGGCGGCGGCCGGCAAAACTCCAAGCAGAGCCATCGCCCACAACTGTGGTTTGCGAAGAAGATCGCGCAGGGAATATTTTCCAAGCATAAGCCCAAGCGCCCCGCCTACCACAAAAAAGGCGGCAGAGAATTTAATCAATATCGCAAGCCCGCCTAAAAGCCCGGCAAGAACGGTCCAAAGCCAACGCTTCCATCCGCCTTCCGAGGGATGAGCCGTCCAATGATGGAAGGCCCACCAAAAGGCGAGGATGCACATCACCATCATGGGATCGGGTTGGAAAGAACGGCTGGCAATCACCGCGTACGGGAAGAAAAGATAATATGCGACGGCGATCACGGCACCATCCACGGAAATCAGAGCGCGCACAAGCAGGAAGAGAAATATTCCACCCACGATCCAGAACAGCGACGAATAAATGCGGGCGACCCAAAAATGTTCGCCGGTAAAACGATACGTGAAGGCAACAATGTTTTCCAAAATGGAAGGCTCCACATCGGCACGCGTCTTCCATTGCTGGATGGCCATTTGTCTCTGCCAGGCGGGAATGTCCGCCGCGCCTGCGGCGTAATACATGCCGCGCGCTTTGAGCATCGAAAGCAATTGGCGCGTCGGCTGGAAATCCAGCGGCAGGTTCGTCAATTGATATAAGCGAATACCAAAGCCGAGGCCAAATAACAGAAGCAGCGTAAGGATGAGAAGCAGTCGGGAGGAATCAAAAAAGGAGGAATGAGAGGGTTGGTGCATGACAAGCCCCAATTGTAACCCGGGGGGAAAAGATTTGGGTTAAGTCTATCCTGAGAGGCGGCGCTGACGTTGGTTCAAGAACATTTGCCGGAGGCGGCCCAACCCCGCCAGATTTAGGACCGCCGAACCGAGCAGATTCAAGCGTGCCAAGGCCGTGGGTGGATGGATAGTCAAGGCGCGCATCCAGGCCTTGAGCGAATTCCATGATTGCCCGGCATCCAGCAGGTAACGCGCATTGACGCGATAAACAGAAGCACGGGCGCGACGCCGGAGGCGAACCAATATGGGGGCAAGAGCGCCTTGAGCCTCCGCCCAATCCAGAATGCGAAAGGCTTCGCGCCCAAAGCCAGAAGCTTGAGCACGATTCTTTGCCAATGGATGATAACGTGCCGCCGACCACGTTTGGTTGATATGAACCAGCGGGCCCTGCATCGCGATCTTTATCCAGAGTTGGTGATCCAGCATAAAATGGAAGTCAAGGTCAAGCCCGCCCACTTTTTCGAAGGCGGCACGACGCATAAAGACCGCCGGCTGTCCGATGATCTGAAAACAAAGCAAATCGTCGAGAGTTAACGGACGATAACGCAATTGATTGATGGTTTGTCCGGCTTGATCCACTGCGAGCATATTGCCATAGACCAGCATGGCCTGGGGATTCGATTCAAGCGCCGCCACGGCCGATGCGAGCGCACCAGGCAGATAGTAATCATCGGAGTTGAGCCAAGCAACGATTTCACCCCTGGCACGCCGCATGCCTTTGTTGATGGCGTCGGCCTGTCCAGAATCCTTTTCCGAGGCCCAATACGTCAAACGGGAGGAATATTTCCTGATGATGTCCACGCTTCCATCGGTCGAGGCGCCATCCATAACCATATATTCAACATCGGGATAACCCTGCTCGAGGACAGAGCGAATAGCCTGTTCAAGATAGGCGGACTGATTGAAAGAAGGAGTGACAACGGAAACAAGAGTCATAAAATATGATGAGGTAATGCGAGGAAAAAACTTGCTCAGGGCTTATCAGCGACAATCCATCCACAGTTTAGGCAAGTCAAGAGGATTGACGCCATGAACATTTACATGGTCTGTGGACTATTTTGGCTTATGTAGATCATACAACACAAACCCGTCACCCTGTGCGGCGACCGTATACCCCGCCAGGATTTTTTTCAACTCCGGCTGGGCATCCAACTGATTGGAAGCGGTTACGAGAAAATAATCCCGGCCTGCAACCAATTTAGAGAACTTTGCCTGCGCATCAACACTCGTGCCTTTGGCCTCCGTCAAGCCGTTGACATACGGCCACAATACAATTTTTCGCCAGCCATAAAACATCAGCCGATACCCATAATCCTGGGTCAAGCCAATCAGGTTGGCATTGGTGGGAATGGCTTTGGAAACATTTTCCCAATAAGCCGGTTCGCGGGAATAATCCGAGGCCTGTGCGACGAGGTCGGAGCGCGCGATCCAGGCTTGATAGCCGATGACGAAAACGATGATCGCAACGAAGGCGGCCTTTAGCCAGCGCGACTCAGTGGATATACGGACAAGGATTGCTTCGATGATCGGAACCAACCCCAAAGCGACCACCGGTATTAGTTGGATGTGATAATAGCTGTGCGTATACATCTGGAACGGAAGCGTCAAGCCATAGACAAAATATCCAATCCAGATCCCCACCAACATCCAGCGCAAACGCGGCGGAGCGATAAAGATCCCGGCAATACTGAGAAACAGGATCGTCAATCCAAATAACGAACCGACAAACCCGAGCCAGTGAGCATAGAAACTTGTGGTCGTGATCAGCTTAATGAGATCCACCGTCCATGCAAAGAAGTACTCATCCGAACGGCCGGGATGACCGAGGATGTAATATATAAAGGCGGGGATGACCATCAAAGCCGCCATCATCCAGACTTGAAGCGATTTCCAAAAACGAAGCCCAAGCGTGGATAAGACTGCCGCAATCGCCGCGCCGATCACGAGGAAGACGATCACGATCTTGACCAGGACCGCAAGGCCAATGAAGAGACCGGCAAGGATGGCCCACTTCCAGACCCTCACCCCTTCCCCTCTCCCGCTGGGAGAGGGGTTAGCGGTGAGGGCTGCCCAACGATAAAGAAAATATATGCCGATGATGAAGGAGGAGGTCATTAGCGGGTCAGGCTGGAAGGAACGGCTGGCCTGCACAGAAAATGGAAGCACAAGGTAGTACGCCAGAGCAACCAAGGCTGAAAGCGGGGAGGCAATGCGGCGCGCAAGATCAAAGAGCGCCAACCCCGCCAACAGCCAGAATAAGGTTTCGTAAACGCGCGGCACGGCGATATTTTCGCCGCCCGTCCAGGTGTAGGTCCAAGCCGCGAGTGATTCGGTGATCGGCGGCTCATACTGTCCCACCGCGTTATAGAAGGCTTTGGAAAGTGCAAGCTTTTGCGGATCAGGATTGGGAAGGAGTTGATAATAAATGGAACGCGCAACAATGAGATTGCGCAACTGCCGCACGGGGTGAAAGTCGAGAGGCGGGACAGTCAGGTTGATCAAGCGCAAGCCTGCACCCAGCAAAAGCAAAAGGATGAGCAGGATGCGCCAGTTGAAGAGTTTAGATGGAAGCGAGGAAGACATTGAGTAATCCATGAAAATGATGGGTAAAGCGCAAATCGCAATTTTAGAAGAGAGAATTGTAGTCCACTTTGGGGAAGACGGTCAGCTTGCCGCCGACGGTGGCATCGAGAACTTCACGCCCGGCTTTGCGATAGGCGTCGCGGGCATTTCGATACCCGACTTCGGAGGTGTCCAAGTCGGGCAATTGCCAGCGAAAGCCTTTACCGAAATAATTGGCGGAGAAATGATTTGGGTCGTCGCCATTCGATACGACCGTTTTATTGGCTTCACCTTTATTAGCAAAATTATGATCCACACCAATCAAAATGACCTGTTGAAAGCCCATATAAAAGGCAAGCTGAAGGGCAAGATTCGTGACCGTCGCGCCTTCCCAAACACGATGCGTCACGTCATTCCCAGCAAACCTGGGGCCGGTGTAGGTGGTGTAGACAAACATCGTGGCATCGGGAAACTTCTCGAAGTGACGATGCGAATGCCAGGCAATAAATTTTGGAATGGGGAGGGCGGCGATCTCATCTGCGCACTGTTCAATTACCAGATCATTGATCGAAGCAAAATAGGTTGTAGAGAAGCCAAGCTCGGGAAACATTAAATAAATCCGGTTCAGCCCAAACGTGAATTCGTTCTTCAGTTTGGTTAGATCCGTTTGCCTGAGACTCGGCCCATTGCCAATGATGAAGGCGCGTTCGCCTTTATGAATGTCTTTGAATGTCCGCAGTCTATCCATGCTCGCGCGCCGCCAGGGGTGAAGATAAGCAGAGGGAAGTTGAGGAAGACGACGGATGGCATCATAGGTATTTTTGATGTCCTGGAGTATGGACGATGGGATGAGAGTTTCAATAGTTTGTTTCATGCTTTACCACAGATACGTCCTGGTTTCAAACGACAAAAACATAGCATTGCACCTTGAAAACCGAATAAGACTTCCTGAAAGGAGCAGCGGGCGACCTCGAAACGGGCAAGCGGCAGATAATACCAGCGTA
>Ga0182027_10002663_pt1 | contig 28724 bp, 17 predicted proteins | sample 712E1DmetaG_FD_121300 | JGI IMG/M metagenome (GOLD analysis project Ga0182027, IMG submission 121300) | Permafrost microbial communities from Stordalen Mire, Sweden - 712E1D metaG (Illumina Assembly) | ecosystem: Environmental > Terrestrial > Soil > Wetlands > Permafrost | place: Sweden...
AAAGATTGGTCGGGGAGAGAGGATTTGAACCTCCGACCCCCTGGTCCCGAACCAGGTGCTCTACCAGGCTGAGCCACTCCCCGACTGACGGAATGCATGACGGCCACAACGAGAACAACGTGGCGACTCGAACTCACACAGTATACCATCCTGGGGTTTGGCGATTGGCTCGCGGGCTCTATATGTTCTGTCCCGAATATGCCGTCGTTTCCGGCGATGCTTTTGCAGGCGCTGGGTCAGGGAGCATCGAGGTTCTGACGCCGCCATGCTGTGGCGTTCCTTTGGACCATTGCAGCGCTAATTGATAGTGAAGAGATCGTTTCGCTGACGAGCCGCCCTGTCTTGCCTGCCGACAGGCGCAAGAAGGCTGCTACAATCTTGATCATCGACTTCTTTTTGTCGTTATTAAAACGTTTCTATGCTGGCTTTTACTGCTGGAAGGCTCTTGACTCCGACCGACTCCGTTGAGCATCCTCTCGTGCTCGTCGATCAGGGACGCGTGTTCGAAATCTCTGCTCGTGGCAGCCGGCAGGTTCCTGCCGGAATTGCTGCGTCGGACTTCGGCGACGCCGTGATGGCGCCGGGTTACATTGATCTTCACATTCACGGCAGCGCCGGATATGACGTCATGGATGAGACCGCCGATGCGCTGCCGGCGATCGAACACCTGCTAGCGCAGCATGGGGTCACGAGTTACTTCCCAACTACATTAACCGCTCCGATGGATGCGACTTTGCGTGCCCTGGAGCGGCTGGCGGACGCGATCGAGAAGCGCGAGTGCGAAAATAACAATAATAATAATAATGAGGATGGCAAGCGGCGAGCCCTCCCACTGGGAATCCATCTTGAGGGGCCATTCATCAGCCCCGCGCGGCGCGGGGTGCACCCGCCGGAAAATCTGTTGGCTCCGACTCTGACCACGTTCGAGCGCTTCTGGCAGGCGGCGCGCGGCCGCATTCGCATGATGACCATTGCTCCCGAATTGGAGGGCGCGCCCGAGGTCATTGCCGAAGCGGCGCGGCGCGGGGTTTGCCTAAGCATGGGACATTCCGACGCCGATTTTGCGGCTGCCGAACGCGGAATCGCGGCGGGAGCGCGGCACGCCACGCATACCTTCAATGCCATGCGTCCGCTGAGTCATAACACGTTAGACAATCGCAGTCCCGGTATTTTGGGGGCGGTGCTTACGGATCATCGCGTGAGCGCGGACATCATCGCCGACGGCGTTCATCTCGATCCCGTCATCGTGAAGCTTTTTGCGAAGGCCAAAGGCCCGGAGCAAACCGTGCTCATCACGGACGCTACGTCCGCGGCCGGCATGCCAGATGGCCGCTATCGCCTGGGGTCTCTCGAAGTAGATGTTCGAGATGGCAAGTGCATGATGGACGGCAAGCTGGCCGGAAGCGTTTTGACCATGGATCGTGCCGTACGCAATCTGGCGCGTTTCGCGGAATGGGATTTGCCACAGGCGGTGGCGGCTGCCAGCCGAAATCCTGCGCGCGCCGCGCGGATCGCGAATAAGGGTGTTCTCGCGGCGGGCGCCGACGCGGACTTCGTGGTCCTGAGCCCGGAAGGCGAAGTGCTGCGGACTTTTGTCGGCGGCTTGGAATGCTCCAGGTGCTAGAACTGGTCTCATGAACGGCTTTGGGTAGGGCACGGCTTCAGCCGTGCCGCTCAAGGCCAATAAAGACGTGGGCTTTAGCCCCTGAGGGCCGAACAGCCTGCTCAGAGAACCATTTGTGAAACCAGGTGCTAGTTCTCAGTTCTCGGAGAAATCGGTCATAGGAGTTTATGTTATGGCCGTTCCTCAGGATGCTCATGGTGAACTGAGAACCGGAAACTGAGAACCGTTGAGAAGACGATCAAGAGGACTAAGAGCAATGCCTGAAATGCGCAAATTCCCACATCATCTGATTCGAGAAATCTTCGAGCAGCCCGACGCCCTGCGGCGAGCCATTGCGCCTCGCGTCTCTCTCGCCGAGGGACGAGTCAACCTGGACGAGATCCACATCTCGCACGAGGAACTGCGCGCGGTGCGACGGATTAACATCGTGGCTTCGGGCACCAGCCGTCATGCGGGGATGACGGGTCAGTTCATGATGCAGGAACTGGCCGGCGTGCCGGTCGATGTGGACTACGCCAGCGAGTTCGAATATCGCGACCCAGTGATTGGACGGGGCGAACTCAGCATCTTTATTACGCAGTCGGGAGAAACCGCCGACACTACAGCATCGCAGCGCGAAGCCCGGCAGAAAGGGTCGCGCACCATCGCCATCTCGAATGTCGAAGGCTCGACGATTGCGCGGGAGGCGGACGGTTTCATTTATACCCACGCTGGTCCGGAGATCAGCATCGCCTCCACCAAGGCGTTCACCGCGCAGATGGCGTGTTTGTTCCTGTTCGCGCTGTACCTCGGCGAGATCAAGGAGAAGGTTTCGAAAGAGCTGGCTCAGCGCTGCATCGGCGAACTTCTTGCCCTGCCGCAAAAGATGGAAGCGGTTTTGGCGGCGTCCGACCAAGTGGAGAAACTGGCTGAGCTCTACTATCGCGTGGACGATTTCATGTTTCTCGGACGCGCCATCCATTACCCGATCGCGATGGATGGAGCCCTCAAGCTCAAAGAAGTTTCCTACGTTCATGCCGAAGGCTCTCCCACCGGAGAAGCCAAGCACGGGCCAAACGCGCTGATCGATTTCCGCTTGCCCCTGGTCATGATCGCCACCTGCGACCCGACCGATACCGGCTCCGTGTTGCGCTACGACCAGAACGTCAGCAACATGGAAGGCTTTAAAAAGCAAGGGGCGACGTTGATCGCGCTGGCGACGGAAGGAGACACAACCATCCCGCAGCTAGCGAATCACACCTTCTTTATTCCCGCAGCGCCGGAACTGCTGTCGCCGATTCTGGAGATCGTTCCGCTGCAGTTGTTCGCCTATTATGTCGCCGCCAAGCGCGGTCTCAATGTGGACCATCCGCGGAACCTGGTGAAATCGGTGACGCTGGAGTAAACAGTCGATGGTCGTCGGTCGTTAGTCGTTTGGCCAAGAAGCTCGCGAACGACCATCGACCGACCAACGACCGCCCTCCCCAGCAAAATTCCTCCCGATTGCTTATGATAGTAAATTGCATTTTCTTCCGTGGGGGCAGTGTGGCAGAGACGCAACCGACAAACGGCATCGAAGTATTGGAAACGCGCGAGTGGCTGGACTCCCTCGATTATGTCCTGTCCCGCGGAGGACCGGACCGTGCGGGACGGCTCTTGCAGCAACTGGCGCTGCACGCCCGGCGTGAGGCTGGGATCAACCTGCCGTTCTCGGCGACCACTCCTTACCAGAACACGATCCCCTCCCGCCAGCAGCCGCCATTCCCCGGCAGTCAGGAAATGGAGCGCCGCATCAAGAGCCTGGTGCGCTGGAACGCCATGGCCATGGTCGTCCGCGCCAACAAGCTTCAAGAAGGCATCGGCGGACACATTTCCACATTCGCGTCGGCAGCCACGCTCTACGAAGTGGCGTTCAATCACTTCTTTCACGCCTCCACCGAATCCGGCGACCGCGATGTTGTCTATTTCCAGGGACACGCCGCGCCGGGAATTTACTCGCGCGCTTACCTCGAAGGCCGTATCCCCAAAGAAAAATTGGAGAACTTCCGCCGGGAGTTAAAAGCGGGCGGCGGACTCTCCTCCTATCCGCATCCCTGGCTCATGCCTGAGTTCTGGGAGTTTCCCACCGTGTCGATGGGACTCGGCCCGATTCAGGCGATCTATCACGCGCGCTTCATCAAGTATCTCGAAAATCGCGGATTGAAAACTTCCACCGGCGGCAAAGTCTGGGCGTTCCTGGGCGATGGCGAAATGGACGAACCGGAATCGCTAGGCTCCATCACTCTGGCCTCGCGCGAACGGCTCGACAACCTGATTTTCGTCGTCAACTGCAACCTGCAGCGCCTCGACGGACCGGTACGCGGCAACGGCAAGATCATCCAGGAACTGGAAGCGATTTTCCGTGGCGCGGGATGGAACGTCATCAAGGTGATCTGGGGCGGCGATTGGGATCCGATCATTCAGTCCGATCGCGATGGTCTGCTCGTACGGCGCATGGGCGAGATCACCGACGGCCAGTATCAGAAATATTTCGTCGAGAGCGGCGCCTATTTCCGCCAGAATTTCTTCGGAACCGATCCCCGGCTGCTAAAGATGGTCGAGCATCTCTCGGACGAACAACTCGCCCGCATGCGGCTCGGCGGCCACGACCCGATCAAAGTGTATGCCGCATACAAAGCGGCGGTGGAGCACAAGGGATCGCCCACCATCATTCTCGCCAAGACCATCAAGGGCTACGGACTCGGCGAGGCGGGCGAAGGCAAGAACATCACTCACCAGCAGAAAAAACTGAATGACGATGAGCTGCAAATCTTCCGCTCGCGCTTCGGCATTCCGATTCCAGACGCCGAGCTTCACCAGGCGCCTTTCTATCGACCCGCCGACGACAGCGCGGAAATCAAGTACATGCAGGAGCGCCGGCAACAACTGGGCGGCTACATGCCGGTGCGGAAAGTCCGCGCCACGCCGCTGAAGCCGGTTCCTGAAGCGCTCTTCGAAGAATTCTATAAAGGCACCGAGGGCCGCGAAGCTTCCACCACCATGGTCTTCGTGCGCATGCTCTCCAAGCTTTTGCGCGACCCTGACGTTGGAAAATTCATCGTGCCCGTCGTCCCCGACGAAGCCCGCACCTTCGGCATGGAGGCGCTCTTCCGCCAGGTCGGCATCTATTCGAGCGTCGGCCAGCTCTATGAGCCGGTCGATATGGCCACGCTCCTTTATTACAAGGAGGCGAAGAACGGACAGATTCTGGAAGAGGGCATCACCGAAGCGGGATCGATGTGTTCTTTTATCGCCGCCGGTACCGCGTATGCCAATCACGGCATCAACACGATTCCCTTCTTTATTTATTACTCGATGTTCGGATTGCAGCGCATCGGCGACCTGATCTGGGCGGCGGCCGACATGCGCTGCCGTGGTTTCCTGATCGGAGGCACGGCGGGAAGAACGACGCTGGCGGGCGAAGGCCTGCAGCATCAGGATGGACACAGCCAAGTACTGGCTCTATCGGTGCCGAACCTGCTGGCTTATGATCCGGCCTTCGCCTACGAGATCGCCATCATCATCCAGGACGGCATTAAGCGCATGTACGTCGACGGCGAATCCATCTTCTATTACTTAACGGTCACTAACGAGCCGCTACCGATGCCCGAAATGCCCAGCCAGCCCGGCATCCGCGAGGGCATTCTCAAAGGCCTGTACCGCTACCATGCTTCCGAAAAGAAAAACGCAAAGCTGCACGCGCAGTTGCTGGGCAGCGGCACCATCATGTTTGAGGTTCTCAAAGCACAAGCGATTCTGGAAAAGGACTACGGCGTAGCCGCGGACGTGTGGAGCGTAACCAGTTACAAGGAACTCTATAAGGAAGCGAACGACTGCGCGCGCTGGAACATGCTGCATCCCACGCAGAAAGCAAAAGTGCCATACGTCACCCAGACGCTGAAGGGCGCGTCCGGCCCATTCATCGCGGCATCGGATTACATGAAAGTTCTGCCGGAAAGTATCGCGCAGTGGGTTCCGGGCAAGCTGGTGTCGCTCGGCACCGACGGCTTCGGGCGCAGCGAGAATCGTGCATCCCTGCGAGACTTTTTCGAAGTGGATGCCAAGCACATCGTGCTAGCCACGCTGCATGCCCTGGCGAGCGACAAGTCAGGTGAGAAGTCCGGAGATAAGAAGGACGGCGCCGAGGCTGTCAGCACAAAACTTCTGGAGAAGGCAATCCGCGATCTAGGCATCGATCCGGAAAAGCGTAACCCGGCCACCAGCTAGCAGCAGCCGCGAAGCGGCGGAATAGGAAAGCCCGGCACTTAAGTGCCGGGCAGCGGAAGTGCGACAGATCGAGTCCCGCAAGGGACGGCACAAGGGCGACGACACACATTCCAGAGGGACAACGAGAGAATGGCGACGGAATTTAAGCTGCCCGAACTGGGCGAGAATATCGAGAGCGGCGACCTGGTCCGCTTGCTGATCAAGCCCGGCGCCCGCATCACCGAAGGTGAGCCGGTGATGGAACTCGAGACGGACAAGGCAGTTGTCGAGGTGCCTTCATCGTTAACGGGCACCATCGGGGAAATCCGCGTAAAAGAAGGCGACAAGCTGCGCGTGGGGCAGGTCATCTTTACCCTCGAAAACGGAGCCGGGGCCACCGCTAAAGCAGCTCCACAGCCCGGTATAGTTCCCACAGTCCAAGCCTCTGCTGCCCCCGCCATCGCAACCCCCGCAAAACCGGCCCTGGTCGCGTCTCAGCCGGCGCAGCGGGCGACCGCGACGGCGGCTACCACCGCCAGCGAATTCAAGCTGCCGGAACTGGGAGAGAACATCGACTCCGGTGATTTGGTGCGGTTGATGATCTCGCCGGGCGCAAGCGTTTCGGAAGGCCAGCCGGTCATGGAACTCGAAACCGACAAAGCCGTGGTCGAAGTGCCTTCCACGGTCAGCGGCGTAGTACGCGAGATCAAAGTCAAAGAAGGCCAGAAAGTCAAGGTTGGCGAGGTCATCTTTACGCTCGAGGGTGGTGTAGCCGCACCAGTTGAACCTGCTCGCAGTCACGTGCCGGTGGAGCACATGTCCGGACAGCAAGCGGCGCGGCTCGCGTTCCAGTTGGCAATGCGCGCCGAGGGCAAAACCGAAGAACAGGCGCTGCCACCGGATAAACCTCAAGCCCCGATGCCGGCGTTCGCCATGCCCGTACAACTCGGGAAGGTTGCCGGCACCGACCGTGATCCGATTCCGGCGGCACCGCACGTGCGTCGTCTGGCGCGCGAAATTGGAGTGAACATCCGCAGCGTGCCCGGCAGCGGTCCGGGCGGCCGCATCACTGAAGACGATGTAAAGCAGTGCGCCAAGAATGCGCTGATGCAGGCATCCGTTGCCGCACAAGCTCCCCGCGGCAGCTTCGTCGAGCCCGAACTGCCGGACTTTGCCAAGTGGGGCAAAACCGAACGGGTTTCGATACGCGGGGTGCGGCGCAAAACCGCTGAACACCTGCGCCAGGCGTGGAACACGATTCCGCATGTTACCCAGCAGGATCGCGCCGACATCACCGAACTCGAACAGCTACGCGCCAAGTTTGCGCCGCGAGCGGAAGAAGCTGGCGGCAAGATGACCGTCACCGCGATCGCGCTGAAAGTATGCGCCTCGGCCCTGAAAGTTTTTCCCCAGTTCAATGCCTCGATTGATATGGGGAAAGAAGAAATCATCTACAAGCAGTACATCAACATCGGCGTTGCTGTGGACACCGATCGCGGCCTGCTGGTGCCGGTGATTCGCGACGTAGACAAGAAAAATATCGTCGAGTTGGCGGCGGAGATGACTCAACTCTCGAAGAAAGCTCGTGAGCGCAAGCTCACCGTCGAAGAGATGGAAGGCGGCACATTCACCATCACCAATCTAGGAGGGATCGGCGGCACCGGGTTTTCTCCCATTGTGAATCATCCCGAGGTCGCGATTCTCGGCCTTTCGCGTTCGCGCATGGAGCCGGAGTGGGTGAACAACAAATTCGAGCCGCGCTTGATTCTCCCGCTCTCCCTCTCGTACGATCACCGTTTGATCGACGGCGCCGACGCCGCGCGCTTCCTGCGCTGGATCGCGGAGGCGTTTGAGCAACCGTTCCTGCTGTCGGTGCAGGGATAGAAAAACGTAAACCAACAAGGACACGAAGGTCCACTAAGGAAATCGAGGATGGAAGCCTTCGTGACCTTTGTGGTCGCCGGTTTTTGACGACGCAATTCTGAACCAGAAGAATTAAGGACAGATAACGAAATGACGAACTCTTCAAATCTCCGCGTGGCAGTAATCGGCGGCGGTCCCGGCGGATATGCCGCCGCATTCCTGGCCGCTGACCTGGGCATGAAAGTGACGTTGATCGATCCCGAAGTGAACCCCGGCGGCGTCTGCCTGTATCGCGGCTGCATCCCGTCGAAGTCTCTTCTGCACGTAGCCAAGCTGCTCGAAGAAGCCGAGCAAGCCAAGAACTGGGGCATAGAATTCGGCGAGCCCAAAGTCGACCTCAACAAGCTCCGTGGATGGAAAGAGAGCGTCGTCAAAAAACTGACCGGCGGCCTCGGCCAGTTGTCCAAGCAGCACTCGGTACAGTTCGTGCAAGGTAAAGCGGCGTTCGTGAATTCGACGACGCTGAAAGTGACGAAGACCGCGGCCGCCGGCGAAGAGAACCTGACTTTCGACCGCATCGTCATCGCCACCGGATCGCGTCCGACCGTTGTGCCGAGCCTCAAGCTCGACAGCCCGCGCCTCATGGATTCGACCGGCGCTCTCGATCTTCCCGACATCCCAAAAACGCTGCTAGTAATCGGCGGCGGCTACATCGGACTGGAACTCGGTTCGGTCTATGCCACGCTCGGCAGCAAGGTGACCTGCGTAGAAATGATGCCCGGCCTGCTGCCCGGCGCCGACCGCGACCTGGTTCTGCCCCTGCACAAGCGCCTGGAAAAACTTTTCTCCGTGATCCTGCTGAATACCACCGTCAAATCGCTCAAGGACGAGAAGACCGGCATCCGCGTAACTCTCGACGGTCCCAACGTAAAAGAAAAAGAGCAGGTGTTCGACCGCGTGCTGATGTCGGTGGGACGCCGTCCGAATTCCGAGATCCCCGGCCTCGACCAGACGAAAGTCAAAGTCAACCAGAAGGGGTTCATCGAAATCAACGAGCAGCGCCAGACCGCCGATCCCACGATCTACGCCATCGGCGACGTCGCCGGCGAACCGATGCTGGCCCACAAAGCAATGCACGAGGGTCGCACTGCCGTGGAAGCCATCGCGGGACACAAAGTTGCCTTCGAACCGAACGCGATTCCCGCCGTCGTCTTCACCGATCCTGAGATCGCGTGGGCCGGCCTCACCGAAACGCAGGCCAAGGAACAAGGACGCGAGATCACCATCGCCAAATTTCCCTGGGCCGCTTCGGGGCGCGCAATCACGCTCGATCGGCCCGAAGGTCTCACCAAGCTGCTCATCGATCCGAAGACGGAGCGCGTGCTCGGCGTCGGTATCGTGGGCGTAGGCGCGGGCGAACTGATCGCTGAAGGCGTGCTGGCCATCGAAATGTGCGCGTTGGCCGCCGATATTGGCATGACCATCCATCCGCACCCCACGCTATCGGAGACGATGATGGAGTCGGCGGAAGTCTTCTACGGACAAGCCACCGACATCTATCGTCCAAAAAAGTAGCGGAGTCAGTAAGCTTCGAGCCGCGAGCTACGGGCAAACTGGTTTGCTCGAAACTCATAGCTCGAAGCTCGCAGCCGTTCCTCACTGGAACCTCGATGAAAAAATTGGCGCTGTTCGTTCTTTTCGTTTCCGTTTCTCTCCACGCCCTGATGGCTCAGTCGGTGGCGCAGTCCGTGACCAGCCTGCTGCCCGGCGGGGCACACGCTCAGGCAGCAACTCCCGCGCCCGCCGATGAACTGGGACGTGGAACGCCTTCCGGAGCCGTGTTTGGATTCCTGCAAGCCGCGCAGGCCGGAAACTACAAGACCGCCGCCGATTATCTGCAAATGAGCACCGCACGCCGCCAGTCGCAGGGAGCGGACCTAGCCGAAAAGTTGAAGGTGCTCATGGACCGCACCTTCGTGGGCAGCCTGCGACGGCTCAGCGCCAGTCCCGAAGGCAGTCCAGATTATGGTGTCGTCGACCTGCAAACCATCGGAGTTTTTTCCAATGGCGATGCGGATGTCCCCGTTGTCCTGGTCAGGATCGCGGATCCGAATTCCGGAAAAATATGGCTCTTCTCTTCCGAGACGCTCATCAAGGTTCCCGAGTTGTATGACAACCTTGAGGCTCACCAGGTCGAAAGCAAACTCCCTCAAAGCCTGGTTAAGAACGTGTTTCTCGGGATGCCACTCTGGCAATGGCTGGCTCTTTTCGCCGCGATTCCAGTGGCGCTTGCGATCGGCTGGGCGGTAGTTTTGCTGCTGGCGATTCCGCGCCGGCTTTGGCTCAAGTTCAGACATCGTCCCAACCTGCACTCCTACAGCCGCATGTCCAAGCCGCTGCTGGTTACCTTCAGCGCGGTGGCTCACCGCGTGATCGGCGCTTACATCGGCCTGCCCTTGCTGCCGCGTCTTTATTACTCCCGGACCATCTGGGTTCTCATCAGCATCGGCTTCTTCTGGTTTCTGCTCCGCGCCACCAGCCTCACCATGCAGCGACTGCGTATCCATGCCATTAGCGTGGGCCGCATCGGCACCGGAACCCTCATGGTGCTGGGCGAGCGGTTGCTGGCAGCGCTGGTGGTAATCCTCGCCATTCTGGCCACCCTTGGCATCGTGGGTTTCAACCTGACCACCGTACTCGCCGGCCTCGGCATCGGCGGCATTGCCATCGCCTTCGCGGCGCAGAAAACCCTCGAAAATCTTTTCGGCGGAATTTCCGTTCTTGCCGACGAAGTCATCCGCGTTGGCGACTACTGCCGCTTCGGCGATCGCACCGGAACCGTGGAAGACATCAGCCTGCGCTCCACCCGCATTCGCACCGACGCGCGCACCGAGCTTTCTATTCCCAATGGTGCCCTCGCCACCATGAACATTGAAAATTTCACCCGTCGCGACAAAATTCTGTTCAATCCGGCGCTCGCCATCCGCTGTGAGACCTCGGCGGACCAGCTTCGCTATCTGCTGGCTGAAATCCGCCGCATGTTGTACGAACACCCGAAAGTGGAAGGCGACACCGCATACATCCGCTTCGCGAATTTCGACAACAGCGCCTTGCGCCTGGAGATCTTCAGCTACGTGCTCACCCGCGATGCCAACGAATTCAACGCCATCCGCGAGGACCTGTTGCTGCGCATCATGGAGATCGTCGAGAAATCGGGCAGCGGTTTCGCCTTCCCCTCGCAGACCCTATACTTCTCGCGCGATTCCGGCCTCGATAAGGAGAAAGCCGCCGCAGCCGAGCAGCAGGTCCAGCAATGGCGGGATCAACACAAGCTGCCATTCCCAGACTTTGCGCCCGCTGACAAGTCTGCCTTTCGAGGCTCGATTGTCTACCCTCAGCCCGAGTCCGCGATTGGAAGTGACCAGCCGCTTCCCTGAAACTATAGGGAGGCGCACTACTTACCCCGGTAACTTGCGGCATTCGACGGCGGTTCCTAGCATGGAAGGAACCATGCCCCATGCCCTACTGTTGTCGCCGGATGACCAGGCTGTCAGCGCTATTACTGGCGTTCTCGAAGAGATGTCAGTGACTTGCGAGCGCCCCCTGGACGGAGCCTCCGCTGCCCAAAAACTTAATTCGCACAGCTTCGACCTGGTGTTGGTCGATTGCGAAAACTTGCCGGCAGCCAAGCTGATCTTTGACGTTTGCCGCCGCGGAAAAGGCGGCAACAATCCTGTCCCCATCGCCATTGTCGATGGCCGCGCCGGCCTGCCCACCGCCTTCCGCCTGGGCGCGGAACTGATTCTGACTAAGCCCGTCGCGAAAGACCAGGCTCGGAGCACCATCCGCACTGCCGTCAGCCGTCTGCGAAAAGATGTCCCGGCGAACGAGAAGGTTCCCGAGCCGACCGCGAGCGCGCCGGCGCCCAGTTCTGTCAGCACCAACGCAGCCATGAGCCAAGAACGCGCGCACGCAGCGGCGGTTTCTTCACAACTAACGAACTTCGCGGACCCCGCTCCGAGCTTCGTTCCCAGCCCGCCTCCGGCCGCCACACTGGCCGCTGCTTCAACTGCGACGGTCTCTGAGATGCTCTCCGGGCCAGCCCCCACCACGAAGATGCATTCCGCCGTGGATGAAATCAATGCCGCACCCGCTTCTCCAAAGTTGAAACCGCAGGCCGCATCTGCTTCAGCTTCGCCATTGTCGGATTTTTCAGAATCGCTTTCGGCTCGAACCGCTTCCGCAGTTTCGCAACCCGCGCGCCCCGCACTTTCGGACGATCCCGTGCTTGCCGAACTGGAGAGAACGGAACTCGAAGAATCGGAACTTGAGAGTTCGAAAGCGGAAAACTCGGGATTGGACAAAGCAGCCGAGAAACCTGCAGCCGAACCTGCCGCCCCGGTCTTTTCCTCTTACCAGCAACGCCGGCAGAAACCACGCGGTCCCCTGGTCGCGCTGTTCGTGCTCATGCTCGCCTGCGCCGGCTTCTACGCCGCTTGGACGTATCAGCCCGGCTTCCGAGCCATCGCCCAACCGCAGATTGATCGCGTAATGGCCGTCGCCGCAGCGGCGCTCCGGCCGCAGAGCGTTCCGTCGGCCCCATCGCCCAATCCCGCGAAGCCTTCCGCTCAACTGGCTCCGGCCGCAAATTCGGTACCTGCAGCGGGATCGCCAACCGATCCAAATCAGACACCCGCAACCGCCGCAGATTCCGCAGTGAGTTCAGCAACCGGGTCAACGACAGCTTCGGTGGCAACCTCCGTCGCTGCGACTGCTCCGCAACCGGCAGCGACGCCCGGAACTGCAGTTGCGGCACCAACTTCCGCGACCACAACCACCGCCGCGCCGGTTGTCAGCAAGCCCGCGGCTAACCAGCCCAGCGACAGCAAGAAAGACGCCGCCGCAACTTCGTCCAATACCCCACTGCCCCGGGAAAGCGGCTCGATCATTCTCTCCTCCAAGGGTGCGGAAAGACGGCTGGCTCACAGCGTTTTTCCGAAATATCCTGTCGAAGCGCGCTCCGGGGAGGCACAAGGACAAGGAACGGTTGTCCTCAAAGTGGTCGTCGATGAGAACGGCAAAGTCGAGGGCCTGCGACTGGTCGAGGGAAACCCGATCCTGGCAACCGCCGCCATCGAGGCTGTGAAGCAGTGGCGCTATCGGCCCTATGTACGCGACGGAAAGGCGCAGCCCTTCCAGACGGTCGTGATTGTGGACTTTGAGCGGCCTTGAAACGCAGGCGAGCCAGAACAGTCGTTAGTCGATAGTCGTCAGTCGACAGCCGGCGTGTATTCCCGCACTTCGGGTAATCCGACAAGCCGCGAACGACTAACGACCATCGACGCCTCCTCACAACCCTTCAATTACCCCCGTAACTTGCTGGTACCCACCTTATTACCTAGGATGACCTCATTATGGGTTACCAAGCTTTGCTTTTCTGTCCCGACGAAAAACTGGCTCGCGTAGTAAGCCAAGTGTTCAGCGAACTGGACTTCACCGTAGAGCCGGTTCATGAACCGTTCGCTGCGGTCAAGAAGTTGATGGCGCAGCGTTACGACGCCATCGTCGTGGACTGCGAGAACGAGCAGAACGCTTCCCTGCTCTTTAAGAGCGCAAGAAATTCCAGCTCCAATCAGAGTTCGCTGGCCCTCGCTTTGGTCGAAGGACAAGCGGGCGTGGCCAAGGCCTACCGCATCGGCGCCAACCTGGTGCTGACCAAGCCCATCAACGTCGAGCAGGCCAAGGGAACGCTCCGCGTCGCCCGCGGACTCCTGCGGAAAAATTCTGATGCTGCCTCCGCTAGTGCCACCAGCGCGGCGCCTCGCGTGATGCCCGCAAAGTCGGCTCCGGTATCTCCCGGCAGTTCATTCCCACCGGCGAGTCGAGACGCGGCAACGATCGCTGCGCCGCCCTGCGCCCCCGAGCGTCCTGAGTTTGACGCACCGCTACCGATGGTAATTCCGGCGGAAACTCCGCTAATGACTCCGGCAATGTCAGCACCGGCAAAAGTTGAAGACAGACCAGCGGTTGTTCCAGCGCCCGTACCGCAAAGCAAGATTGCGATCGCGGAGGCGGAAGCGCCGCAGCCCGCGTCCTTAGCTGTAGTCAAGAACGACGTAATCAAGAACGACGCGCCAAAAATCGCCGCTGCGTCCGCACCTGCCCAAAACATCGCTTCCGCTCACACGTCGGCCCCGGGATCAGCCGCAGCGCCGGCCCCGGCAAAAGAAGTGGCGGCGGTACCAGCGAAACAGAAGGAAACAGAAAACAAGATCGTCGAATCGGAGCCCGCCAATTCGTCGCACGCCGCCGCTCTCGCCCCAGTTTCAATGTCGAGTTCGGTGAGCGCGGGCGATGCCCCGTCTTTCGGAGGATTGAGCGAAGAAGGTTCCGGCGGATCGGGCGCTGGCAAGAAAGTCCTGATCGTAGTTTTGATCGTCCTGGCTCTGGCCGCGATCTGCTACCTTGGCTACGAGAGGCTTGGCAACTCCAGCCGAACCCCAACTTCGCAGCCTGTAAGCGCGCCCCAGAACTCGACTCAACCCGCCCCGGCGCCCACCTCGTCCCCAGTCGTGGCGCCTTCGACCAGTTCGCCCGGCCAGGCAAGTTCCGCAACCCCGGCCCTGGCTCCCAAAACGACTGTAGCCGCAACGCCCGACAAGCCGTCGGCTAGCGCCGGCAACTCTCCTGTGAATCGGATCGCCGCGAACCCTGAGCCGGCAATGAAGAAAACCGACTCAGCGCCCATACGCGTGAAGTCGAACGCCACAGCAGCCAAACCGACCGAGCCCGAGGAATCCGCGCCTGCGCTTCCCAGCCCGCCAGCCGGTGCATCCGCAAACAACAGCTTGAGCGGCCTGATGCCGGCATCGCCAAATCTCCCCAAACCTTCGCCCGCAACACTAAGAGTTTCCCAAGGCGTGTCCCAGGGACTTCTGATCAAGCGGGTGCAACCTAAGTATCCTTCATCTGCGCTCGCGACTCATGCCGAGGGCGCAGTGCAGATCGAAGCGACCGTCGACAAACAGGGCAACGTCACGAATCTGAAGGTGCTCAGCGGACAGACCGTTCTTGCCCGCGCCGCGCTGGAAGCGGTTCGCCAGTGGAGATACAAGCCGTATTATCTCAATGGCCAGCCCGTGGAAATCCAGACGCAGATCACGGTCAACTTCAAAGCGAACTAGAGGGGCAGGTCGCAGGTCTTAGGTGTCAGGTGTTAGGTCTTAGGTATCAGTCTTCAACGTAGGCGAAGAAACCTGAGACCTGACACCTAAGACCTGAGACCTGCTCTAGTTCAACTGTTCGTCCAAAGGCCGCTGCCGCGGACGTCCCGGATGCGCACTGATGCTGCGGAACTTGTAGTAGAGTCCGTGCAATTCTTCGCTCAAGAGCCGCACCATCTGCATGCAGAAATCGCAGTGTTCACGCAGAAACTCCAGAAACTCTTCGCGCGGAATGAAAGCCGCCTTCGTTTCGCCGCCCGCCTCCGCAGTGATCCGATACTCTTCCCCGGTCATGCTCTCGCTCAGCCCGAGTACGGCTCCAGGACCGACCACCTCCAGTAGTTGCTCTTCACTCTGACCGGTAGGCAGCAGGACGCGAACCGCTCCGCTCTCCACCACGTAAACGCCCGTGACTGCGGAACCCTGCTGAAACAGCGTGGCGCCCGTGGGGAAGGTTTGAACCGACTTGATTCCGTGCAGGGCTTGCAACAGATCGGGACTCAACTTGCCGGGCGTAGGCGGCGACGACACAATATACTCCCCGTTGCCTTATCGTAATCCTATGATGCCCTCACCTGGAAATCGCGCACTGTGATTTGGATCACGGCTCTAAGTGACAGGCAACTGGGAATGCTGATTCCAGACTGTACTTCCTGAGGCCGGACTGGCTGGTTTATTGCCGCTCAAGAATCTCGTCGATTGCGGCCTTGCCGCCCTTGTCGACGCTGACCACTTTGTGGACCGGCTTGAAACCCGTAAGCGTGACATCCACGATGTAATTCCCCGGTCCCAGCATGACTTCGACAGGCGACATCTTATCGAGCACCCGCTGGTTGATCGCGATCTGCGCGCCCTTGGGCTGGGTGTGAATGCTGATGGAGCCCATGCCCGCCGTGCTGTCTCCGCCGTGTCCAAACAGCTTGTTGAACTTGCCGACGGTCTTTATGTCCTCCGTATTGCCCAGCGCTCTGAGTGCCGGCGAGTACTGGAAATTCTGCGCCGGACCGAGATCGGCGGTGACCGTCTCCTCGAGATACCCCTGCTTACGCAACAGCACAGTATGGCTGCCTTTTTCGACGGCGAACTGCGACGGGGTTACTCGTCCGGTCGTCTTGCCGTCGATGACGATCTCGGCGCCGGGCGGCGTGCTTCCGACCACCACCAGCGCATTCATCGGCGACAAATGAAGCGTCAGAGAAGTTTTGCTGCCGGCTGCCACCTCGACCGACCGTATCTCGGACGAATAGCCGGTCTTGCTTACAGATATGATGTGTTTCCCGGGGCTTAGGCCGATCAAGCTAAACGGCGTAACCCACGACGGATCGCTTTTCCCATCGACCTGAAACTGCGCGCCCTGTGGACTCGAATCGATCAGCGCTTGGCCCGGAGTCACTACCGGCGCCGGAGTCGGTGCCGGAGCGGGCGCCCGTCGACCATTTTTCGCGCTGCGCTTTTCGACTTGCCGTACCGAAACGCTGGGTTGAGCTTCCTCAAAGGGCGCAACCGGTGCAGCGGGTGTCTCAACTTGCTGAGCCGGAGTCTGAGCAACCGGCTGGGTTGAGGTTTTGCTTACGGCTTTCGTCGGTCGCGGAGCGGCCGTGGAGCCATCGTCTTCCGAGCGCACATGAAAAAATAGCACAATCACAATTACGAGGATCAATCCCACCGCGCCCAGAATTGAATAGATCATCAGCCGCGGCGGAACGGTAGAGATTTCCTTGATTGCCTTCTCCGCGAGTTCCCGCGGCTGAATTCTCGGTTTCTCTTCTTTCCGCCCTTGGCTCTGCGCGACGGGACCCGCCGGTTCAGCGGGCTCCGGAATTGACGGCGCGAAAACCGGTTCCTGGAGCGGAGGCATCTCCGCCATGTCGGAAAAGCTCGTGCTGGATGCGTTCGCCGCCGCTTCCGACATCATTGGATCCACCGCCACGCGGGCCGAATGCGGCTCGCACTCTAGCTCTGCCACCGCCGCCGAAAGAACCGGACTCGGCGCAGCTTGGGCATCGGGAGCACTGACGTCAAATTCGCCCAGGACTGGCGCGCCAGACTTCGAATCGAATTTCAACTCAGATCTGAAATCAGGGTCCGCAGCCGGCTTCGCATCGGATGGGCGCGCGACACTCCTTCCGGTCGCCACGCCGGCAGCAGCCACCGCGGCCCTGGTTCCGACAGCTGGCGGATTCACGTTCGCCGGCACCGGCGCAACGATTGGCGGAGCAACGCGAGCAACAGGTTTGGGTGAAACCGATGGAACCGGTGCAGCGGGAGCCTGGGGCTTCACCGCACTAGACTCTGCCGAAACAAACTTGCTGGCCGCCGCCGCACGCGCTTCGGGACTCACGGCAACCTTCGGCGCTGCGGTCGTCTTCCTGGAATCCGTGCCCTTCTTGCCGTTTTCCTTGCACTTCTCCAGGTCGTCCACTAGTTCGCGCGCGCTCTGGTAGCGCTCCGCCGGATCTTTCGCCAGCGCTTTCATAATCAGCGCGCTCACCGCCGGATGAATCTTGCCATTCACCGAAGACGGGCTGGCGGGCATCTCATTCTCGATCTGGCTGAGCAGCGCAACTGGATCCTCAGCATCGAATGCCCTCCGCCCAACCACCATCTCGTAGAGGATCGCGCCTAGCGTAAACAGGTTCGACCGCAGGTCGATGACTTCTCCGCGGATCTGTTCGGGAGCACAGTAAGGCATCAGCCGCCCCAAGCCGTTACCCGATTCCGCTTGGATGAGGCTCATGTTGGAGATGCCGTAGCCGAGAATTTTGACCATCCCATCCCACTGCACCATGATCTTGGCGGGCTCCAGCGAACAGTGGGCGACGCCCTTCGCGGCAGCCTGCTCCAACCCGGCGCAAACCTGGCGCGTAATGTCGAGCAGATCCCAGATGGAGAAGCCTTCTTTGCGCGCCAGCATGGTGGCCACGCTGTTGCCCTGTATGTACTCCATCGCGGCGCAGAACTGCCCGTCGATCTCGCCCGCTCCATAGAGCAGCACGATGTTCTGCCCGGCGAGATCGCGCGTGCTTTCGCCTTCGGCGATCAGCGTCTCCACAAACGCTTCCGAGCGGTCGCCCAGCGGCTCCAGACTCTGCGTCTTGAGCGCCACAACCTGGTTGGTTTCCGTGTCCATCGCCTTATAAATCAAGGCGGTGTCAGACTTGGAAAGCTCACTCTGAATCTCGAACCGGCCAAACATTGTCGCCATTACAATCGCCCTCGCGGTGCTAAGCCGCACGACACCCTGAATATGAATTCGGCTAAAAACAGGGGGAGAAACACCCCTAGAATACCGCCTTCAATGGCCCCATTGAGAGTTACGAAAGTACTGAAAAATCGGCAGAGACTATCGCGCGTCGAGCCGCTGAGGCGGCCTGCAAGCTGTCCGGCTATCTGGCAAACAACCCGGCATTCGTTCAGGATTTCGTAGGTTGTGGAATCGCCTTGATTACATCAACAAGCCGAGGTTTCTGCCAAACCGTCATTTCTGACGAGCGCCTCGGCAAGAACCGGCGTGTTGTTGCCGCTGAGATGCCCTGGGCACGGAATTTCTCTCGGCCTTGTGAATTCCAGATGGCGCTTCTGCGCGTAAATCCAAAGATGCCAGCCCCAGCGTGATGCGAGTCGCTCCTCGATCGAATGAGGAAGCAGCTTTCCGATAACCGGGAGCCAGTTCGGATTCCAAAACATGACTTCTGTTTTGACATTCTCGAATTGCCGGAACATTTGCCTCGCCGATGATTTTGAGAAAACTTATGAAAGCGGGTTGTCGGGACCGTCGGTATTTCGGTTGAGCATGTTTTGCATCTCTACGTAAGACCCGGGGTCCTTGCGGATGAGTTCTGCATGCCGCCGCAGGTCTTGCTCTGTCTCGCCAAAGATTGCCCCAGACAGCTTGATACCCAGCTCTGTTCTGAGCAGATGCGCGCGCAAGCGGCGGACGATTCCCAGATTTACGTAGTAATTGAACGATTCGCGATAATAAAGCATAATCACGGCCCGTCCACCTGGAGAGAGCACCCGGTGAACCTCGCGGATAGTTCGGGGCGTATCGGGTGTGTGGTGAAGCACTCCATGGGAATAAACGAAGTCAAAAGAGCCGTCAGGGAAGGGCATGTTCTCAGCATCGCCCTGGACGAACCGTCCTTCCAGATTTGCCAGTTGAAAACGCCGCCGCGTTATGCTCACCGCCGCGTTCGTCAGGTCGACCGCGGTGTAATGAGCACCGGCGCGAACGAAGCGTTCGGCCTCGCTGCCGCATCCGCAACCTATTTCGAGCACCCGCAAGCCGCGGGTTCCTTCAAAGCCAACCGCCAATTGTAGACGCGGATGCACTTTATACCTGTGCTCGTCGAGGCTCCGATAGAAGGCGGCGGTCCCGCGCGGCTCATTCGTGAACCATGAGTCACACGGCGATTTCTGCCAGAATCTCTGAACCTGCCTTTTGATGTCTAACGAAAGCGGAGAGGATGCGGAATTCAGGCGCTGTTCGGATACTGGGTAAAGCGCAGGAGTGGCAAGAGTCAAGGACATGGCGTGCCCCATTCTCCAGGACTCGAATCAATATCGAGAGCCCGGATTCGCAATTGCGCGCATTATATGAGCATTGCCTTGTTCGCACCAGACGCACCGCTCTGAAGTAGAAGCCCTCACTCTGATAAGTGTTGGGAGTGCGGGATAGTCCGTCGTGATTGTCTCCCTTCGCCTCGACCATGCTTAACAAAGTCGCGATCGTTGGCGTAACATCCCGATTTCACCATCGGCCTCCCACACGTTACATCCCTCTGCTCAACAAAAGACACCGTTCCTCAGGCCGTCTTCCTCGAGGCCATCGCCTCCGCCGGCGTCTCGCTGTCGCTGATCCACTCCCAGACGCGCCGGCCCCGCTCGTTGCTCAGGCTGCGCGCCTCGCCATAATCCACCAGCCGATTCAGAACGGTTGTGACCGAGGCCAGCGGATCCTTGTGCCGCGCCAGGATTGCCGGGGCATATCGTTCCAGCTCCAAGCAAACCTCGCGAGCCCCCAGCGGACGCCGCACTTCCATCAGCACCCTTCGGCACGCCTTGGTGAAGCCGGGCTGGCGGCCATTCGGCTTACGATCGATCAGTTCCAGTAAATCGTCACCCAGCACCTGGTCGCCGAAAAGATTCGCCAATCCCGCGATCGTCTGCTTCACCGTGCCAATGCGCTTCATCACCTCGGCGCGCTGCCGCATGAGTTGGAGGAGTTCTTCGTGCGCCGCCTTCACCACCTGCTGCGCCGAAATGCTATTGGCTTGAGCATCGATCGCGTGCAAACCATCGCAGCCGCTCTTTCCGACTTCCATAAACCTCTCCTCCCGAAAACAGACAACGACCTCGATTGTCTTCTAATACGGAAAAGAATCCTCCGAAGTTCCGTTGTCAGTTGGACTCATTTTCAAAGGAAAGGTTATCCGGGAAAGGGATGGATCGTGTGGCACGGGCGCCCCCGCCCGCGGCCCTTAGGCTCCGTCTAAAAGACGAAGACGCAGGCGTCGTATCAGGCCATCGCTTCAGCGACGCCGCGAGTCATTCGAAATCAAACGCCCCTTTTGGGGGCTGGACATCTTTGCGCAGCCCGTCTAGCCCATCACCGTCGTGTGCTCCGGCCGGATCTTGTAAAGCACGCGAACCTCTCCCGGCTGCGAGTACGGATACTTGTCCACTCCCATGTACTTCTTCGCCATCTTGTCGATGTGCTGCGCGGCGCCCTCTTCGGTAATCTCAACCACGGTGCCGCGGATCTCCAGATAGCGATAAGGATTGTCGGGATCGACAATGGCGAGCGCAACCCGCGGATCGCGCCGCACGTTGCGATCCTTCTGCCGCCCGCGTGCCGAGTTGAAGATGACGTGTTGCCCGTCGAAGTCGCACCACACGGGAGTGACCTGCGGCCGTCCGTCGGGCATGAGGGTGCCCAGACTAGCAAAAGCGCGCTTCTGGAAAAGATCGGCGTATTTTTCAGGAATGACGTTGGACATCGCTACCTCTCCTCTAGATTAAAACTCATTGTCGGCGGATCGATTGCCGCCCCGATTATAGATGCCCGAAGCAAGACGGGGACGCATCGTTTTCCCTTTTCCGTCGTCAAATCGTGAACAACATCTGCGCGAAGTGACTTCCGGTCCCGTCTCCCGGACGGCTACAATCATAAGCTCGACCGAACCAGCGGCGCCATGCCCGGTGACTCGTGCCCAGTGACTCGTGACCCGGCTGTCGGCGTATCGGTAGTGGCTCAGTTTCGCGATGCAGGCAACAAGAGGCTGAACCACCAAGGATGCCAGGTATCACTAAGGCCTTCGGTCTCTTTCCTTCGTGTACCTTCGTGGCCTTGGTGGTTAACGGTTTCGCAAACTGCGCCACTACCGGCATATCCCATGGGTTTGCGTTTTTCTAAATCCCAAGTAAAATAGTAGTCTTTTCGGAGGGTTGCGGCTTCATGAGTATGACATTGACCCCAGCAGGAAAATCGAGGCGAATATTATGTCTATGGTTTGCCTTTTTTTTGTTTCTGGCCGCGAGCCCTCTTCCGGCGCAGCAGTCCGTCCCCCAGCCTCCGCCCACCGTCGTCTTCATGACCGATTTCGGCGTTGTCGACGATTCGGTGGCCCTCTGCAAGGGCGTCATGTACGGCATCGCGCCCAATCTCCGCATTGTCGATCTCACCCATCAAGTCAATGCCTTTTCGATTCGAGACGGCGCGCGCTTCCTGTTCGGAGCCACGCCCTACTTCCCGGCCGGAACGGTATTTGTGGTGGTCATCGATCCCGGCGTGGGCAGCTCGCGCAAGGCAGTCGTCGTGAAATCGAAGCGCGGACAGTTCTTCGTGCTGCCTGACAACGGTCTGATTACCATGGTCGAGGACCGCGATGGCATCGAAGCCATTCGCGAGGTCACCAACCCCGATTGGATGGTCGGCGCCAAAATTTCCTCCACCTTCCACGGCCGCGATATTTTCTCTCCCGTGGGCGCTCACATAGCGCGCGGCGACGACTGGACCCAGGTCGGCCCTGAAGTCAAGGAACTAGTCCGGCTGGATTTGAAGCCCGCGACCGTGGACGACAAAGGTCTGACCGGAGAAGTAATCGCCCTCGATGGTCCGTTTGGCAACCTGATCACGAATATCAGCGCCGACGATTTTCTGCAGCTGGGCTATCAGCGCGGCGACAAGTTGAAGGTTACGATAGCAGGACGCGAAGTCGAAATGCCATTCGTCAGGACGTTCAGCGATGTGCCGCTCAAACAGCCATTGCTGTTCATCGATTCCCGCGGACGAGCCAGCTTTGCGCTCAACCAGTCCAGCTTCGCGGCGGCATACAAAATAGATCCGCCGCAACCGGTGTTCATTCCGCGCAAGAAGAATTGAGTAGAGAGCGTGGGTGCGAAACAAGACTTCGAAAAACGACAACGAACAAGCATTTACCCAAGGAAGCAATCATGCATAAAAGCAACGCGAGTCATCGGACACTGGCAATCCTGGTCCTGAAAATCGGCGTAGCAGCCCTGTTGTTGATCACCGCGTCCGCGTGGGCGCAGAGTTTCCGCGGATCCATCCGCGGCACCGTCACGGACCCAACCGGCAGCGTAATCGCCGGAGCGAAAGTCACCGCAAAAAACATCGCCACGGGCCTGCAACGCGAAGCCACCACCGGTGATGACGGAGCCTACGTCCTCGCCGAGCTGCCCGCCGGCGAATACACGGTAAGAGCGGAATCGACCGGCCTCTCCCCGAGCGCGCAGAACGTGCAGGTCAACGTCGGGCTGGACACGTCCGCAAATTTCGATCTGACCAAGCTGCAGCAACGGCAGGAGCAGTTGACCGTGATCGCAGAAGCGCCGGTGGTGGAAACGACTCGTGATGTCCTGGGCCAGGCAGTGGAGCGGCGACTTGTGAACGAACTCCCGCTGAACGGGCGCGATTTTGGCAAGCTCGTGGCGCTCACACCGGGCACCACGGTTGACCCCTCGGGAGTCGCGGGCACACAAGGAGGTTTCGGCCAGTTCAACATCAACGGCAACCGCGACCGCTCCAACAACTACACGCTCGATGGCACCGACGACAACGATCCCTACTTCAATAACTCGGCGTTGAACCAGGCCGGTATCGGCGGCGCGCCCGCCGCCCTGCTGCCGGTTGAAGCCATCGAGGAATTCAACCTGGAGTCGCAGTTCGGCGCCGAATACGGTCGAAACAGCGGCTCGGTCGTAAACATCGTCACTCGTTCCGGGACGAATAAACTGCATGGCTCAGCTTTCGAGTTCCTGAGGAACAGCGGCATGGACGCGCGTAATTACTTCAATACGGAATCGCGGAAATCGGTATTCCAGAACAACAACTTCGGCGGCGCCTTGGGCGGTCCAATCGTCAAAGACAAGACTTTTTTCTTCGGCGCTTACGAAGGGCAGCGTGAAAGGGTGGGATCGGACTTTCTGCTACTCGTCCCCACGCGAACCCAGATCGCCGAGGCGCGTTCGATTGCCCAAGGCCTCAACGGCGGCGTGATCAACCCTGGCCTCGATGCCATCATGGCCTTTTATCCGCAGAGCGACACGAATACTTTAGCCAGTTCGGTGAGTGACCGGAACAGTGGCGATAACTTGATTGTCAAGGTGGACCACAGTATTTCCAGTCACGACCTTCTTACTGGCCGCTATGCTTTCGCGCGAAATTATCAGGAGTTTCCTTTAGGCTCCCCCGGCGGATACGGCACAGGATCGCGCCTGGCCGCTTTCTCGCAAACCTCACCAACCCGCGTTCAGATACTCTCTGTCAGTTGGCTTTCCACCCTTTCCCCTTCGAAAATTAACGAAGTTCGCTTTGGCTACAGCCGCTATCGCACCTCATTTAGTTCGCTGAACGCAAACTGGGATCCGGTGGCCAACGGCCTTAACCTCGGCACCGGCAAGCTTGGGCTGCCCGAGTTCGACTTTACCGGGATTGAAAACCTGGGCGCGATCGGCTACAGCGTTCCCCGCGGGCGCACCAGCCAGACGTACCAGATCCTCGATAACTTCACTTGGCTCCGAGGCAAGCACACCATCAAGTTCGGCGGAGAATTTCGTCGCGCAGCCGTCGATAACTTCAATGACAACCTGGAGCGCGGCATTTATCAGTTCACAGCTGGGATAGGACTGGATCCGGACCCGATCGTGGATTCACTGGCGAACTTTTACACTGGCGGCTCACAGGACAATTGCTATTGCTATGGAGTCTCGGTCGATACCGGAAACACGCAGCGGACCACGTACAACAACGGCTTCAGCTTCTTCGCCCAGGACGATTACCGTCTCGCGCCAACCTTTACTCTGAATGCGGGATTGCGTTGGGAGTACTTCGGTCCGCTGAGCGAAAAGAATAATCTGCTCTCCAACTACGCGCCCGATGGAACCCTGGCCATGGTGGGCTCGCACGGCTTAAATGGCCTCTACGAGCGGGATCTGCATGACTTCGGCCCGCGCGTGGGTTTTGCATGGAACGCTCTCAAGAACACCGTCGTTCGCGGCGGCTACGGCATCTTTTACGACTATGTGCCTCAGGATCTTCTCATCGCAAACTTCACCACCTCAGCCGGAGTGGCGACGAATCCGATCGGGCCCAAGGCTGTGCTACCTATGAACTTCAACTCGGCCGCCTTCAACGGCACCGATACGACCGATCCCATCATGACCGTGGCCACCAGCGGCCCCTACGACATTTTTGGGACTCCTCATAAATTTCACAGCCCCTACACTCAGAACTTTAACTTGAACGTGCAGCAAAAGCTGGCCGACAACTCGTCGGTAGAAATCGGCTATGTCGGCAGCAAGGGGACCAAGTTAGTGCGTCTAACCGACGCCAACGAACCTGATGCTACTGACACCCGTCCCAACCCGAATTTTAATGCCATCGACTTGTTGACACCGATCAGTTCGTCCACTTACAGCGCATTGCAGACGACCTTGAGAATTCAGAACGCGCATCGCATCTCTGGCTTTGCCAGTTATAACTGGTCCAAGTCGCTCGACGATGCCTCCGACGGCATCGACTTTGCCCCCGCCGTCGCCTTTCCCCAGGACCCCAGCAATCTGAAGGCGGAACACGGCCCTTCGAGCTTCGATACGCGACAACGTTTTACAGCGGCGATCAATTACGATCTACCTTCGTGGCACGCAATTGGAAAGTTTGGCTCCGGTTGGCAGTTGAACTGGATTGCCAGCCTGCAAAGCGGTCGCCCGATTCCAATCGTAACTGCCGAGGACACTAGCGGTCGCTACTACTACAACCAACGTCCCGACGTGGTTCCGGGTGTCGATCCGATTGTGCATAACTGGAGCCCGGCGACGGGTTATCTGAACCTGAACGCCTTTACACAACCAGCCGACGGCACTTTCGGAGACTTGGGACGTAACTCCATCTACGGCCCGGGTTACAAGAACCTTGACTTCTCCTTCACCAAGAACACCCAGGTTACGGAGCGGTTAGGACTGCAGCTGCGTGCCGAGTTCTTCAACATCCTGAACCATCCGAACTTCGCACAGCCCAACCACGTTATCGACCCGGGTAACTCCGGAGGTGAGCTTACACAGACCCCCGACGTAGCCCAGACCAACCCCGGCCTCGGCGGCGGTGGCCCAAGAGTGCTTCAACTGGCTTTGAAGGTAACCTTCTAAGAAACGGGCTGGAAATCGATCCCTGTAGAGACGCGGCTTGCCGCGTCTCTTTTTGTCGCAAGCCAAACGTCACGCCGGCGTCTGCAACTCTTCCGCAATTCGCGGCAGCACCGCCCGCAGCAGCGCAATAAACTGCCCCATCACCCGCCGTCCAACTTCCAGCACTTCTTCGTGGACCAGCGGCTTATCCACCGTCCCCGCCGCCATATTCGTCACGCACGAGATTGCCAAAACGTTCATCCCCATATGCCGCGCGGCGATTGCCTCCGGGACGGTAGACATGCCCACAAGATCGGCGCCAATCGTCCGCAAGTAGCGAATCTCCGCTGGAGTCTCATAACTCGGCCCAGCGAACGCCGCATAAACTCCTTCGCGCGGCGGAATCGAGAGCTTCTTCGCTTCCTCCAACGCGATTTCCCGATAGCGCTTGGAGTAGGTGTAACTCATGTCGGGAAAGCGCGGCCCAAAGCGTTCCTCATTCGCGCCCGTCAGCGGATTCTGCCCTTGAAGATTGATGTGGTCGCGCAGGACAACCAGCGCGCCCTGTCCGTACTCGACGTTAATGCCACCGGCGGCGTTGGTGAGAATCAAAGCGCGTATGCCCGCTCGCCCCAACACGCGCGTGGGAAAAGCGACCTCGGCCGCCGGATAGCCTTCATACAGATGCACCCGCCCCTGCATCACCGCAACCGGAACGTCGCCCGACTTCCCAATCACCAGCTGTCCGGCATGGCCAATCGCCGTCGAACGCGGAAACGTCGGAATGTCAGCATAAGGGATACGGACGGCATCGGTAAGTTCGTCGGCAAAAGATCCCAGTCCAGAGCCAAGGACGAGCCCGATCCGCGGACGCAGCGCAGTCTGCGAAAGCACAAACGCCGCCGCGGATTCAGCGCGAGTAAACAGGTCTGATGTCATAACAAATCACGTAGGGGCGGACGCATTCGTCCGCCCAGCCGGGCAAAGCCCGGCAGCGCCCTAGAACTTCTTCTCAAACTCGGCGAACGCTCGCTCCAATTGCCACTGCAAGCGAGCGCGCTCATTCGTCGCGATAAATTTTCCACATTTCCCAGATTCCTGCTCGCCCCAACCCTCGCACACCCCTACCCGCCGCCACTCGCGTCCATCGCTCCACAGACTATCACCAGGAATAAAACTATGTTCCAGGCTAGCGCGCGCCATGCGTTTCAACTCGCCATAGGACAAGCCGTAAGTTTCGGCCGCCCGCAGATATTCATGCGTCATATCGCTGCGTGCGACACCCAGATCGTCGGTAGCGAGCGCCACCGGCACTCCGTATTTCACATACACCGGCAGCGGATGCCGGTCGCCACTGACGCCCAGAATCATATCGTTCGAAGTCAGACAAATCTCCACCAGCACATTCTTCTTCGCCATTTCCTGCAGCAGTCCAATCGGATCGTCTTCGCTCATGACGGCCACGCCATGCCCAATCCGCTCCGCGCCGCCGCGCTCAATCGATTCGCGAATGTGAAACCGCAATCCCTCCGGTGGAACCAGACCCATCGCCAGTTCGTCGGCGTGCAGCGACACATGCGCCGCCGGATAGAACTTGTGCAGCGCCTCGATGATCCGCATATGCAGATCAAAGTCGTGCATCGGCACGTAGTAGTCTTCCGGCATCACCAGGTTGAAGCCGACAAACCGTGCGTCGGCCTTAGTCAATTCGAAGCCCAGCAATATCTGCGCGAAAACCTGCTCCTGCGGCAAGCCCCGCAACACCTGGTACAAATAGCGGATCGTGACCTTGCATCCCGGAGCAGCCTGCGCCATCCCGCAATGCAGCACTTCTTTCTGACGGGCTTCATCGGAATCAAGTTGGCTGCGCACCGATGCCACCACATCCGCCATTCCGCCCGCGAGCAGTTTGTCGCGGAGCTTGCCGAAGTCGTCATCCCACCCAATCTTGTCGCCCAGAATCGCCGCCTTCGCCCCGTCAGCCGTGTGCATCACCTCCACATATTGCAGATGGTCGGCCGCCGCCCGCGACGCCACTTCGGCGAACGCGTCGCCAACGTGGTTCTCTATCGCCGGACCAAACTTCTCGAACGTAGCAAAGAAATGATCGTGCCCAGACTCCTCCGCAGGATGCCAGTTGCGCATCGACCACGCGTCGATCAGCTGGTCGTAGAGAATGTGGTCCTGATAGGCGCAGCGCACCGAGGGTTTGTTCTTGTAGGGCTCGCAAGAATCGCACGCCGCATGCATCAGCTTCGAAGTGCTGCGGTCCACGCAGAGAGCGTTCTCTGAGGCCCAATCGATGAAGCTCTCCGCATAAATCGCGCCGCTCAGGTGGACATGCAGATCGCCGCCCTTGGGCATCTGCTGCAGAAATGCCAGCAGCAACCCCGGCTGACGCCGCACCGCTTCAAAATACTTCGCCGTCTTCTCTTCCGGACTCTGCGCCCGCGAGACTTGCGCCGCTGAAAGAAGGGTTAAGAAACAGACGATCGCTGCCAAACGCAAGCTTCGCATCACCAAGAGCCTCCAAACACCCATGAATCCACCGTGGAATTGTAAAGAAAGCGGCTTTAAGACGGAAGTATTCGGATCAGAACCAGCGTCCGGCATGCGGGAACATCAGTATTCATGCGGGTAAAGCATCGATTTGCACAATCACAGTCGAATGTGCATTTCGGATGAAAGGAGTGCCTCGACCGGAAAAATCCGCGAAAAGCCGCATGGATGCTGGGGATTTCGCAGCCGCGCACGGGCGGTTGCACCATTTCCGGGTCACCCGCCTGTGCATGAGCTGCACTCGATTGACGAATAAGCAGTTACAGATGCATGAATTCCGTTGACGTAAAAAATGAGCGTGGTAAAACCGTAATCGTTCTTTGACACGTTCTGAAGTTTTTCCGGTTGGTGCAGCGTCCGGGGCTCAAGCGTAGTCACTCAGACAACCGCGAGGTGAGTTTGGGAGGGCGAGCAAGGGTCTATAGCTAAGCGCTGGTCGAGGAGAACAAGAGCCTCTGTTGAAGGCAGGATAGAGTCCCGAGGCGTTGGACTGATTTATCCGGTTGGCGGTGAGCCCGGAGCCCGAGCAAAGATCGGCTTACAATGAACCCGCAAGGGAGTTGTAGGAAAAGGTCAGCAAGGGT
>Ga0182027_10002664_pt1 | contig 28719 bp, 21 predicted proteins | sample 712E1DmetaG_FD_121300 | JGI IMG/M metagenome (GOLD analysis project Ga0182027, IMG submission 121300) | Permafrost microbial communities from Stordalen Mire, Sweden - 712E1D metaG (Illumina Assembly) | ecosystem: Environmental > Terrestrial > Soil > Wetlands > Permafrost | place: Sweden...
ACTTTAGTGTTCCTATTTATGATGGCAAGCAAAAAAAATTAGGATATCAGAAGTTATCATTTTCAGAAAACACAAGAACTCAATATGAAAGTTTTTTCAAAAGCCAATACTACCAACAAATACAACAATTGAACAAGGAACTGACTTATACACATGAAATGGCAGACCAATTGGAAAAACAATTAAACACGGCTAATGAGCTTATTATTTTGGCAAAAGCCCAACTCAACAATGGGAATATGCCAATTACCGATTTTCTTAATGCCTCAAAAAATTATATTAAAATAAACAGGGATCTGAATCAAACTCAAATTAAGACACTTCAGATTATTAACGAATTAAATTATTTGATGCAACAATAAGCCCTCATTGCGAGGGTGTACTTAAATTTTCTCACAATGATAAAGACAATTTTATCAGTTCCACTATTTTTAGTCGTTGGATGGCTGGCAATTACAGGATGCGCTACACAAACCCAAACATCGGAAGAGACTATAGAACCTAAAACACCGATAACCATAACAGGAATAAGTGTTGAACCTATAGTTGAAACCATGGAACTTAATGCCATCTCCAGCTTTCTTCGAAAAAGTACTATTAAAGCAACTACAACTGGCTTAATAGAAAGTGTAGAAATAAACCTGGGCGATTATGTGGAAAAGGGCAACCTTCTTTTTATATTAAAAACGAAAGAAGCATCAGCACTGGAAAAAAATCAGATAACCGACAGCAGCCTTTTTTTTAAAGGCCTCATAAAAATAAAAGCATCGAAAACCGGTGTCATCAGCAACATTGTGCACCAAAAGGGAGATTATGTACAAGAAGGAGATGAGTTGGCCATGCTTTCGGAGCAAAATAGCCTTGTATTTTTACTGGAAGTGCCTTTTGAACTGGACCCTTATATTAAAAAAAATATATCTTGTAATATATTACTTACTGGCAATCGTACCATAACAGGAACTATTAGCTCGAACCTGCCGGTTATGGATATGCAATCGCAAACTGAAAATTTTATTGTAAAACCAAGTACCTCAGAAAAGTTACCCGAAAACCTAATTGCTAAAATAAAAATCATAAAAACATCGAAAAGCAAGGCATTTATTCTTCCAAAACCTGCTATTTTAGCCAATGAAACACAGACAGAATTTTGGGTAATGCAACTTATAAATGACTCAATTGCTATAAAGGTTCCCATAAAGAAAGGGATTGAGCTTTCTGACAAAGTGGAAATCCTTCAACCAGTTTTTGGAAGCTCTGACCGAATTCTTCTAACCGGTAATTATGGGCTGTCTGATACAGCAAAAGTGACCATTCAACAACAGTAGTGCAATGAAAAACATTTTCCTATCCCATAAAAATCCGGTTTCTGTAATTCTGGCATTAATCATTGTTTGTGGGATATTCTTTTATAGTCGTATTCAGATTTCATTGTTTCCCGAGATCACTTTTCCAAAAATCAAGGTAATTGCCGACAATGGTGAACAACCCGTTGATAAGATGATGATTTCGGTAACCAGGCCCCTTGAAAATGCCATTAAACAAGTTCCTGATTTAAAAATAATCCGCAGCACCACAAGCAGAGGAACCTGCGAAATATCAGCCTTTCTGAACTGGAATGCCGACATCAATGTCAATCAGCAGATGCTCGAATCGCGCATTAACCAGATAAAAAACGAGCTTCCAGCAACAGTAAAGATTGAAATTGAGAAAATGAACCCGTCTATTCTTCCAGTGATGGGCTTCACGCTCGAAAGTAATTCAAAAAACCCCATAGAACTTAACCTTATAGCGAATTATACTGTTAAGCCATTTTTATCGCAGGTAGAAGGAGTGTCGTCTATTCGCATTATCGGAGGTAAAACAAAGGAATACTGGCTTGTGCTGAACCTGCAAAAAATGAGCACAGTTGCTGTCACTCCCGATATGGTCAACAGCACCTTAAGTCAAACTAATTTTATCAATCCCAATGGTTTGCTTAATGACTATCGCCGTATGTATCTTACGATTACAGATGCCGGGCTATACAGTAAATCCGATATTGAAAATGTGGTTGTTAAAAATGATGGTAAACGTATCGTTAAGTTAAAAGACATTGCAAACATCGAAGTAAGTGAAAAAATTGAATTCACTAAAATTAATGCCAATGGTAAACAAGCATTGCTTGTGGCTGTTCTTAAACAACCTGATGCTAACCTCATAAACCTTTCACAGAAGATTGAATCTAAAAAGAAAGAATTAGAAAGAATACTTCCCAAAGGAGTTCGCTTAATACCCTATTATAATCAGGCCGATTTTGTTAAACGTACCATAAGCAGCGTAAACGACAGCATTTGGATAGGGCTATTGTTAGCTATGGTGGTGGCTTTTTTATTCTTACGTTCTCTTAAGGCCAGTACTACCATATTAATTACAATCCCCATTACATTGTTACTTACCATTACTGTACTTTCCAGCATAGGATACAATCTGAACATTATGACTTTAGGCGCAATTGCTGCCGCTATAGGTTTAATCATTGATGATGCCGTGGTTGTGGTAGAACAAATTCACCGAACACATGAAGAACATCCTGACATCACATCACATAAATTGGTTCACCAGGCCATAAGCTATTTGTTGCCTTCCATGATCGGTTCATCCATTAGTACCATAGTAATCTTTATTCCTTTTATGCTAATGGGCAACGTGGCAGGGGCCTATTTCAAGGTACTTACTAACACCATGATCATCACCCTGGTTTGTTCTTTTTTTGTTACCTGGATTGGGTTACCCGTGATATATCTGCTGTTATCATCAATACGTCCGCGTAAAATTCAAAGCCTGATACCTGCAGCGAAGGCAACCAAAAGCCAAGAGTGGGTTTCCTTCTTTATTCAAAAGCCAGTAATTAGTTTTGCGTTTATTGTGGCCTTAATGTTTTCAATAATACATATCCTTCCAAATTTAGAAACCGGCTTTCTGCCAGAAATGGACGAAGGCGCTATTGTCCTTGATTACGTTACACCTCCCGGAACCTCACTCGAAGAAACCGACCGGATATTGCGCGATGTGGAGAAGACAATCGTAAAAATCCCGGAAGTCGAAAACTATTCGCGGAGAACCGGTGCCCAAATGGGCTTTTTTATTACCGAACCGAATACAGGCGATTACCTGATCCAATTAAAAGCAGACCGTACACTAACTACAGAACAGGTAATTGACGATATCCGCAAAAAAATTGAAGCAACACAGCCCGCACTAAAAATTGATTTTGGGCAAGTAATTGGAGATATGCTCGGAGATTTAATGGCCTCGGCGCAACCCATTGAAATCAAAATTTTTGGTACTGACCGGAAAAAACTAACCGAATTGTCGCAACAGGTTGCCTTAGAAATCGAGAAATTACAAGGAATTGCAGATGTTTTTAACGGAATTGTTATTGCAGGCCCGTCTATTGAAGTAAAACCAGATGCCCTAAAATTAGCACAATTCAATTTATCGCCTGCTTCTTTTCAATACCAACTACAAACCAGGTTAGAAGGCAATATCGTAGGAAATTTATTTGAAAAAGAACAACTTACAGATATCCGAATGATTTATCCCCAAAGCACTCAAGCAAGCGTAAATGATATAAAGCAACAATTCATTTTTTTACCTGGCGGAAAGCTGAAGCCTATAACAGAATTGGCTTCTGTAGAAGTTAAAGAAGGCGTTGCTGAGATAAACAGGGAGAACCTCCAGTCTGTAGGAATTGTAACTGCCCGACTGAACGGAAGAGACCTTGGCAGTGCAATAAAAGACATCCAAAAACAGATTAGCACTAAAATATTTTTGCCACAAGGTTATCATATCGAGTATGGTGGGGCTTATGCCGAACAGCAACAATCATTCCATGAATTGCTATTAATCCTGGTTTTAGCAAGTGTCCTGGTGTTTACACTTATGTTATTTCTTTTTAAAGATTTCAAGGCTGCACTATCGATATTGTTAATTGCAATATTGGGAATTGCAGGAAGTTTAATAGCATTATTCATGACCAAAACCCCATTGAATGTAGGAAGTTATACAGGACTGATAATGATTGTCGGTATTATAGGCGAAAATGCAATTTTTACTTTTCAGCAGTTTACTACCAAACTGACTGAATCCGTATCGGTGGACGAATCTCTGGTATATGCCATCTCTACCCGCCTGAGGCCAAAATTGATGACAGCATTGGGAGCTATTATTGCACTTATGCCATTGGCAACAGGAATAGGAACAGGCGCACAAATGCACCAACCGTTAGCCATAGCAGTAATTGGAGGTTTTGTTATAGCACTTCCGCTTTTACTCATAGTTTTTCCCACGCTGTTAAGGTTTTTTTATAAACATAGATTAAGATAGGTTACTGGTTAAATGACAATGAAATTCAAAAAAACGCTTAAAAAACAATTTTTTTATATACTTTTGCGCAATTATTTTATATTAAACAATCTATACAAAGTAAATTCAATAATTAAATTTAGTACAAATCTTAAATTAAATGCTATGAAGAGAAATCTGTTAATTTCATTATTAATGGTGGGTGTATTATTTGCACTTAACAGTTGTAAAAAAGAATACCTGGTGGAGGTTAAAGGCTCTGTAGCCGGTAATGCGCGGGAATATTTTACCGGCCAACCTCTTGCTGGAGTGTTAGTTAGGCTAGTTGTTAACGACCAAACCACGCTCAAGGACTCTACTGATGCAAGCGGTTATTATTCAATTAGTGGTATTCCTTCAGGTTATTATTGGATCATATTCAGCAAAACAGGATATGCCACAGTACGAGCAAATGTATATATTACAGTACCCAACGATGTAGCTAACACTACCAATGGCAAAAAGCAATCATTTGATTATGGCGATATTCAAGATGCAGCATTAGCTCCTGTTACCGGTAAAATCAATGGCCTAGTAACCTTAAATGGCGCACCGGCTGCCAGTGCAAACGTAATTGCTAATGTAGATGATTATTTTGCTAGCAGTACTTGTTCTTTAGAACCCGCTTATTATACCACAACAACTGATGCTAACGGGGCCTATTCGTTTAGCAATTTACCTGTTGGCTGTACTATTACCTGTACGGCTTATAGTGGAAATGCTTCCGGATCTAACGCTGGAAGTGCTCTAGGCTTAGGGCAGACAATAACACCATTACATGTTGGTAATATTGCAATAAGCGAGGAAGAGCTTTATTTATTAAGTTACACTGGCCAGGGTACTAACGTTAAGATTGACACTACCACCGCCAGCATTGTGTTAACTTTCTCTGAAAATATTAGCGAAGCTATTACCAAGAGCAAGACTGATGGCCATGTTAAGATTACAGCAGGAAGCAATGATGTATTAACTACAGCTACATACAGTGGCCAGACTATTACACTTACCCTCACGGCCGGTACGTTAACAAGCAAACAAACTTATACCATTGACTTTAAAGTTTATGCATCTGATAATAAATTTGCGCAGGGTACTCCAACTTTCACTACCAAAGAAAGAAGTGCGGTAATAGCTGCTACTGTTGCTACATTAGCATATACTGATCCTAACCTTATTGTTACCAGTTTACCTGCCATAACAGGTATGCCTAGTGGTAAATTACTTGATTTTGATGTTTATTATAAGTCAATCTATAGCGATCAAATGGATTTCAGAAAGATTGCTACTGGTACTCCAATAGGTACTACAACAACAATGACTATTGGCCCTCCTTCCGGTGGGTACCTGCCTGGTTCATATTATGTTGTACCTAAAGTTACCGGTTTAGATGGCGTAACTGTATATGGTGTTCCTTCTAATGTTGCTGTTAGACCTGGGCCATAATTAAATATTTTCTATAAAATATAATATTAACCCCAGCCGAATTGGCTGGGGTTTTGTTTTAAATAAAGATGTGAACCTACTTTAAATTAAAAAAAAACAAAAAAAATGGGAACATTTCAAAAACATTGCGTCTATTAAATATAGACAGAATAAAAATAATGTTGAATTTACAATTTTGGCAAGAATTTTGATAAGTATAAAACATATAAAATTACAACAGTGTTTTTTTATATTTGCACAAAATTTCTGAGAAAAATTAAGAGAGGAAGGTCAAACACAAAAAATTATACTTATAAGTTTAGTTAGTTAATTGTTAATAGTTGGTTTTAGTTAGTAAATTGTAGAGAAAAGTTAGGTGTTGTTCAAAGGGGTGTATAACCTCATTGAAAAAGGGGGCTGCAAAACAGCCCTCTTTATTTTTTAGTCCAAAAACTTTTTGAGCAATTAAACCAAAGGGCTTATCTTTAGTCAAAGAATAAACCCCTTAATAAGGTAAGTTTGACAACAGATTTGACTCATTACCCTGACAAAGAGCTATTGTCGATATTCCGCGATACTGAACGCAGACATTACGCTTTTAACCTTATTGTACGGAAGTATTCTGAACGATTATACTGGCACATCCGAAAATTAGTCATCAGCCACGAAGATTCCGATGATGTGCTGCAAAATACTTTTATGAAGGTTTGGAACGGACTTGACGATTTCAGGGAAGCCTCTCAGTTGTATACATGGCTTTACCGCATTGCAACTAACGAAGCACTCACCTTTCTAAACCAAAAAAAACAAAAATATTTTTTGCCGCTTATTGATGTAGAGCGCCAATTAATGAATACCCTTGAAACCGATGAATATTTTTCGGGCGACGAATTGCAAAAAAAATTACAAAAAGCTATCCTAACCCTGCCTGAAAAACAACGAGTTGTCTTCAATTTGAAGTATTTTGAGGAAATGAAATATGAAGAAATGTCCGAAATTCTCAAAACCTCGGTTGGGGCATTAAAAGCATCCTATCATCATGCAGTTAAAAAAATTGAAAAATACCTGGAGGAAAATTAAACCTTTATTAATTTTAATAGTCAAAATAGCAAATAACAACATAAATGGCCAAAAATAACGACATAAAACCCAAATTTGAACAAATTACCAAAGAGAGTCCGTTTAAAGTCCCGGATAATTACTTTGATAGTTTTATGGTTCGGATGACAGACAAAATCAGTAAGGCCGAAGAAGCCAAAGCACATAAACCTATTTTTGTCAGGTTTCGGCCACGAGTTATTGCCGCGATGGCTTTTACGAGTGTATTTTTTTTGGTTTTCTTTGGAATTAAATTTACTGGCCATCAAAAGGATAAACCTCTTTCGGCGCAGGAAATGGTTGAAGTTTACGAATATTTAGCTTTGCAGGATTTAAACGATGGCCAACTCATGGAACAGATTGCTGCAAATACAGAAGAACAGATAGCGATAAAAGACACTTTGGATAAAAACGATGTTCGATATAATAAAGAAATAATTGAATATTTATCGAAAGAAAATATAGACATTAATACTATAATCGAGTCCCTTTAAATTAACGAAGATGAAAGCGAAGAAGAGCATATCCACCTTAGTCCTGATACTTATAAGCACTGGCTTCATCAGCCCTGCCAAGGCTCAAAATAATAATACGGTTATAGACAAAATCCATGCACAGCGTGTAGCTTATTATACGGAACGAATGAATTTAACACCTTCCGAAGCCGAAAAATTCTGGCCTATCTATAACGAATTTGATGAAAAAAGATCAAAAATAGTGGCTGAAGAAACCCGTTTGACTAAATCCTTTAGGAAAAACCCGGCAACAATGTCTGAAAATGACATCGATGCTACTATTAAAAAGATCATCCAGCTTAGAAAGTCCCAAATTGCCCTTATGGAAGATTATACTCAAAAATTCAGAGAAGTTTTACCTGCACAAAAAGTGATGAAATTATACTTAACCGAAATAGAATTCCGGAAATTCCTGATGAACCAGCTTCGCCAGTTTCGTAACAATAGGCCAAACAATAAATTTAATAGTGATGAGGAAGGTGAATAGGGTTACTGGTTTGAAGTTTTTCCATTAATTCATTAAATGTCACCTTGATTTGTTCACCCGTCAGCATATTTTTCAGTGAAATCAGTTCCTGCTTCATTTCCTCTTCTCCAATTAGGGCAACATAAGGAATTTCCCTGGCATTGGCATAGCCCATCTGTTTATTCATTTTAGCGCTGCCAGGGAACAGTTCTGCTTTAATACTTTTTGTCCGCAATTTTTGCACTAGCGGCAGGCAATACAATTCTTCCTTTTCACCAAAATTGATGAATAGGATTTGGGTTGATTGTGAAGTGTCAGTTGGGAAGGCATTCAATTGATTTAAAACATCGTAAATCCGGTCAGCGCCGAATGAGATACCAACACCAGATACATCCGGAAGGCCAAATATTCCGGTCAGGTTATCATAACGACCGCCCCCGCAAATACTGCCAATTTCAACGTCCAAAGCTTTTACTTCGAAGATAGCGCCTGTGTAATAATTTAAGCCCCGGGCAAGCGTCAGATCAAATTCAATTGAGGCATGAATATCAATTGATTTTAGGTAATTAAATATGATTTCTAATTCCTCAATACCTTTCTTCCCCCTTTCAGAATCCAAAAGTATACTTTTCAAAAATTTGATTTTGCCCTCATTGTCAAAATTTATTACGCCAACAATATTCCCAAATTCTTTAATTGCAGAATTTGATACACCTTTTGCCACTAATTCATCTTTTACCTTCTCCCATCCTATCTTTTCTAATTTGTCAAGGGCTGTAATAAATTCTACTATTCTATTTTCTTCACCAATATATTCAGCTATACCGCTAAGTATCTTTCTGTTATTAATTTTTATAACAGAACGGACGCCCAACTGTTTAAAACCTTCATCAATAATTTGAATCAGTTCCACTTCGTTAAGAAGCGAGTCGCTGCCAACTACGTCAACATCGCACTGGTAAAATTCCCGATAGCGCCCTTTTTGAGGGCGATCGGCACGCCAAACAGGCTGAACCTGGTATCGTTTAAACGGAAAAGTAATGTCATTACGGTTTTGAACCACATAACGTGCGAATGGCACAGTTAAATCGTAGCGTAAGGCCTTTTCCGTAAGAACTTCTGAATTTCTCGACCCTTCAAGACTTAATATAAATTCTTTTTGAAGAGTGTCTTTGTCCTTTGATTCATGAATACGACTGTTGAGAATTTTGAATATCAACTGATCCCCTTCCTCTCCATATTTTCCGGTAAGCGTGGTTAAATTCTCCATTGCAGGAGTGTCTATTTGTTGATAACCATACAATTGAAAAACGCTTTTTAAGGTATCGAAAATAAAATTCCGCTTTCGCATCTCTTCAGGCGAAAAATCTCGGGTTCCTTTGGGTATGGATGGCTTCATAATTTATTTAATGTACTGATGACTAATGACGTGCCCATTTGTCATCAGATAATTTGTCATCACTTAGTTAATTTTTTATATTTTATACGATGTGGAGTATCATCGCCAAGACGCTTTTTACGGTTTTCTTCATAATCGGAGAATGAACCTTCAAAGAAATAAACTTTTGAATCGCCTTCGAACGCAAGGATATGAGTTGCTACCCTATCGAGAAACCAGCGATCGTGAGAGATGATGACTGCACAACCTGCAAAGTTTTCAAGGCCTTCCTCAAGCGCACGAAGTGTATTAACGTCACTATCATTGGTAGGCTCATCAAGAAGCAGCACATTAGCTTCTTGTTTTAACGTTAAAGCCAGGTGCAGACGGTTTCGTTCACCGCCCGACAACATACTGCATTTCTTTTCCTGATCGGCACCTGAAAAGTTAAACCTTGCTACGTAGGCGCGTGAATTGACTAATTTGCCCCCAATAGGAATTTGCTCGCTATCGCGTGAAATAACCTGGTAAATAGTTTTCTCAGGATCAATATCGACATGGGTTTGATCCACATAACCGATTTTTACCGTTTCGCCAACAGAGAAAGTACCTGAATCAGGTTTCTCCATGCCCATAATAAGACGGAACAAGGTGGTTTTACCAGCACCATTTGGGCCAATAATACCTATAATCCCTGCAGGTGGCAAGTTAAAAGTTAAATCTTCGAAAAGAAGGTTATCTCCAAAAGCTTTAGAGACAGCTTTTACCTCAATCACCTTGTCGCCAAGACGAGGTCCATTCGGAATAAACATCTCAAGACGTTCTTCTTTCTGCTTCAAATCTTCATTCAACATTTTATCGTAAGCAGTCAATCTAGCCTTGGACTTAGCCTGACGAGCTTTAGGTGTCATACGTACCCATTCCAGCTCGCGTTCAAGTGTTTTACGGCGTTTACTCTCCGATTTTTCCTCCTGTGCAAGGCGTTGCGATTTCTGGTCGAGCCATGAGGAGTAATTACCTTTCCAGGGAATACCTTCGCCACGATCTAGTTCAAGAATCCAACCAGCTACGTTATCAAGAAAATAACGATCGTGTGTCACGGCAATAACCGTACCTTTGTATTGTTGCAAATGCATTTCGAGCCATTGTACAGACTCGGCATCAAGGTGATTAGTAGGCTCATCGAGGAGCAGGATGTCAGGCTCCTGTAAAAGTAAACGACATAAAGCAACTCGACGACGTTCCCCACCTGAGCAAACCTTAATGGGAGTTTCACCATCTGGGCAACGCAATGCATCCATAGCACGTTCCAGTTTACTATCAAGTTCCCATCCGCCCGCATGATCGATCTTTTCGGTTAATTCTCCCTGGCGTTCGATGAGCTTATTCATCTCATCGTCGCTCATTGGCTCTGCAAATTTATTGTTTACTTCTTCGTATTCTTTTAATAGATCAACAACATTCTGGGTGCCTTCCTGAACAATTTCCTTAACAGTTTTGGCATCGTCGAGCTTGGGCTCTTGTTCAAGGTATCCGACAGAATATCCTGACGAAAACACCACTTTGCCATCAAAAGATTTTTCGGTACCTGCAATGATTTTCAATAGGGTTGACTTACCCGAACCATTTAAACCAATGATTCCTATCTTTGCACCATAAAAAAAAGACAGATAAATATTATTTAAAACTTTTTTATGAGGGGGAAATGTTTTACTCACCCCAACCATTGAAAAAATGATTTTGTTATCGTCAGCCATATATTAATAATTCAAAAAATTACAAAATTTCATAATTCCAAGATTCAAAAATTACAATGAAAATTAAAGCATATTGAAATCTTCGAATCAGGAATATATTCAGGCCACGAAGGTATTGATTTTTTATGAAATAACGAGGGGAAGCATCTATGTATAAACTTAGAGTTTATATAAGTTAAAATAGAGAAAAAACAAAGCAATAGAAGTCTAACTTGTATAATGACTATATAATTCAGTTAATTTATTTTTTAAGCTTATACTCTAATAATAAATATATTACATCAAAGGTATTGGGTAATGGGTATAATTACCTAGTATTTGGAAATTTTTATGTAAGTTTGACCGCGCAAATTTTTGGTTAATCTTTGCTTACAAAATGAATATTTATATGTTAATACAGGCATTGTATTTAAGGTTTTTGGTTTAGAACTTTCAGATAAATAAATATTTATAGATATTTTATTGAATCAGTAATTTTTAATAATTTTAGTAGTTTGTTATTTAATTTATGAATCTATTCTTAACAGGCAGTTCGGGTTTTTTGGGAGGAGAACTATTAGTTACCCTTTCAAAAAGGGAAGATATTTCCAGGATTTATTGTTTAATTCGCGCTAAAGGTCAGGAAGATGCTATTTCACGGTTAACTAAGGTATTTGAATTACACAACGACTTTTACGACAAAGAAAAAATTATTCCCGTAATTGGCGACCTTACTGATCCTTCATTGGCGGCCCAATTAATTGAAAACACGTCATTAGCTGATATTAATTTAATCATTCACTCTGCCGCTAATACTTCTTTTTCAAGAATTTATGACGATCTGGTAGAAAAAGTGAATATTCATGGTTTACGTTCTATACTTGAATGGAGTAAAACCTTAAAAGGGCTTGAATTATTTGCTTATATAGGTACCGCAACAATCTGCGGTGGAGGCGAGTTCGATAAAATTATATATGAAGACGAATCGCCTAATCCTAATGCGAAACACCTGGTAAAATATACCTATACAAAGATGGTAGGTGAAAACATGTTGCCACAATATTTGCCTTCTGAAAAAATATTAGTTTTGCGGCCTTCTATTGTCATGGGCGACAGTAGGCCATGGATACCTCGTTCGCCAGTGATTTTATGGGCCTTGGCCACCGTCAACTTGTTACGGCTTATTCCTTTAAAACCCCAGGCTCAGCTTGATATTGTGCCTGTTGATTATGCGATAAAGGCCATTATTGAGCTTGTTTTTTCCAAAAAAAGACATTATTCTGTGTATCATATTTCAGCAGGAACGCAATCATTCACAACTCCGACAAAGTTATCGGGCGCCATAGAAAGTTACTTTCCCAATAAGCCTGCCTTTAAATTTGTAAATCCCGACCTGCTTGCCCAGATGAAGAAGTATTCCAAAAACAAAGATATACTTCAACCAGGCATGGAACTATTAAAGCATCCGGAATATCTTAGTTACTGGAAAAACGTATTAGGCGAAAACGGGAAAATGCGGATTATATTTGCAGGACTTGAACCATATCTAAGGTTTATTGATCTTGGCCAAATATTTGACAACACCAGATTACTTGAAGATACAGATATTGGGGTCTCACCACCAGCCCATGAATATGTTAAAACTTCTATAAAATATCTTGAAAAAATAGATATTTTCGAAGGAGCTTTGGATCCTTGATAATTGTGTTTTTAAAAAAATCCAAATTTTTTAAATAGCGCAGATTTCAACTACTCACGTTAATTAGGTTTTAACCATGTCATTTTCTTCAACCAATAATGTTTAGCCTTAATTTTTTTTAGCTAATTTTTTGAAGTCTTTTGCAAGAAAACCATCCGGAGTATCATCGTCAACCATGTGATAATCGAAGTAGTAAAATTTAGCATCGGCCGCGCCGATCAGGATTTTATAACACCGTGCTTTAAATTTAGTGATTTCAGGACCCACTTTATGCAAAAAAACTATATCTTTCTTATCAGCAATAGCCTGCTGTATTTCTTCTTTCGTGACAAATTTGACGGGTCCCTGATAAATCTTTTTAACTTTAGCTTCGGTATTCACATCTTTAGCCATCTCGGAAGCTACAAGATATAATGTTCTCCCTTTAATTTCTGATGTACTATCGTTGTAATGCCTGAGAATATTTTCTCTAGCCAAACCAGGCCTGTTCATTAATAATTTCACGTGGTTTTGCATAAACCTTATAAAAATGCCTAGTTTGTAACTATAATCGTCGTCGCCAATCCCGAAATAAGATAAGGGAAGAGAGCAAAGGTCAGGCATCGACGTTAAAGTTTGCGCATTGCCACCAATTAAAAGACTAATAAAATTATATTTTGCATTGGTTACGTCTTTATCAAATTTTACTTGACTAAGTACAATAAAAGAAAATGCCGGATCGAGTCGTTTCGTTTCAAAATCCTTCCACGTGATAAAGTCAAAAGGGGTAATGATCCATTCCACAGGCATTACTGTTTTTAGTACCTCGTTGTATTCCGATAAAGGATTATCTTCCAAAACAACCAGGGTCTTTGTCTTAGGGAACCGTGCCAAATCATCCCTGCTTGGAATGTAATCCTGGCAAAATAAATTCATCGACAATACCATGGAAACTGCAATTAACATGATTTTTTTCATACCCTATTTTATTAATTAATCAATTAATTATCTAATCCGTAATTACTTAATCGCCTATTCACTTAATCACTTTAATTTACCGGTATCATTAAAGGATTACGTTCGTTAAATTTTCGAATATAAAAAAACTTTAATTGTTGTCTTTTCTTGTTTCTCAAGCCCATGTATTCATCGTGTAATTCCGGATCGCGCATTAGGAGAACTTCGAGGCTCTCTTCGGTATAGTCGTAAATTTTACCTGAATCGAAATCCATAATAAACTGCCTCATCTCCGTAGTGGCATAATTGCGTGGCTCGTTCCAATTGCGGTAATAATAATAAGGATTGTAATAATAAGGATCGTTAAATTGAGATTGATATACCGTAATATTTGCAATAAAATGGCTGATTCTCCCAACATAAGTAATCCGATTAAAGTTTTCGGACATCCTTACGTAAAGTACGCCATTTTTGGAGTATCCCCAAATAGATTTTACATTCACCTCCTGTTTCATACCATAATCATCGTAAAAAGAGATGACAGGATTAGCGAATAAAACATCAAAAAACTGATTATCGTTATAATCTACTGTAATTAAAATCCTTGATTTGACAATAGGATGATTATTTTTCACCTGTTCGAAACTAAGATAAATGCCTTCTTTGAACTTAAAATCAGGAGTATATGCGATACGATTAATAGAATCACCCTGAGAAAAGAGTTTTACCTGAAAAGCCAGTAAAACAAGAAAAAAAAATATTATTCGCATTATTGATAATATTATATAGGTATTAACAAAGTTACTGAATTTACTGATAAAACACGACGAAATAGATGACCATAAAACAGACAAATAATATTTTTTTTGCTCTGTTCTTAGGAAAGATAACAAGAATTACCTATTTTTTTTTTATTTTTAACATATCGTTAGAAAAACGTAAAAAAGCAGGAAATTATTATTTGATTGCTAACCTATTAGAATACTGGATATTGTGGATTTATTTAAAGATGTTTTAAATATTGAATTACCTAAAGCCCAAGACTCAAAATTCGGTAATAAACTTAATTTTATCTATGTTGTTAGTTGGTTTGGCGTATTATTATTTCCAATTTTTACACTGATCGATCTCATCAACAATAGTTATTTAAATGCCATTTGTGAGTTCATATCCCTGATTATTTTCATATTTAATGTTTCTTTTATAAAATTCAAGCATTGGAATGTTTGGTTAGATCATATAAATGTGTTTTGGCTGGCTTTTCTTCTCTTAACGTTATATGCTACGGGTGGGTTTAATGGATTTGGACATTTATGGTTTATCAGCTTTCCTCTTATCGGAATATTTTTTTATGGTATTAAAAAGGGTTCCATTGTTTCTGCAATTTTTTTACTGGCCTGCATCGTATTGTCATTCTTACCCTTAGAATGGATAAAAATTTATGAAATGCCTTTTTTCTTTAAAGTAAAAATTTTATTGTATTACATTGGAATATATTTAGTATGTTATGCATACAACGTTCTGATGATGAATAATATTAGTGAGATTAAAAAGCAATTATTGCAATACAGTGAGGATTTAAAGACAAAAGATGATTTTATTTCAAAGCTTTCGCACCAAATCCGTACTCCCCTTAACAATATTATGGTTACTAGTAATTTGCTTGCCAATACCAAAATAGATGAAGAACAGATGGATTTTGTTGAAACTATACAAGCATCGACTAATAACCTGGTAAATGTTGTTAATAATATTTCGAAGGTTTCAACTATAGACTTGAGCCATTCTGGTACTAAAATCAGTTTCAACTTACATAGTACGATCAACAGCACTATAAAACTTTTTCAAACCTTAAATTACGACCGTGTAATTATAAGGCTTATGCCAAAGGAGGAACTGCGCTACAATTTAATGGGCCATCCGGTTAAAGTAAAGCAGATTTTCCTCAACATTATAGAAAACATTATTCGAAACTCATCGGATAGTAAGATTAACATTGGCATTTCTTATTCAGTGTTAAAAGAGACTGATAAGAACTGCGAATTATCTTTTAAAGTCGATGCCAATGTGCCGCTTACGCTCGACCTTTCTAAAGTCGATTCTATGAACCGTCTTGATGATCATTTAGATAATGGAAATATAGAATCTTACTATTTTGACTTTACCATTGCTAAAAAACTAATTGAACATTCTGGTAGCCAATTATTGGTTGATACTTTGACAAATTCGACCATTTTTTCGTTTTTCTTGGTTTTCAATATTTCGACTGCAGCACCTATAGCCGAAGCAAAAGAACCTACAATTGCCGATTTAATAAAGTCGGATTTTATGGGTCCAGCTATCGATCTGAAAGACGCGAACATCTTATTGGTTGAAGATAACCTGATTAATCAAAAAATTGTAATTCTTAGCATTCAGAAACTTGTTAAGAACATCGATATAGCTAACAATGGCAAAGAAGGATTGGATAAATTTGGCTCCTCTAAATACGATATTATACTGATGGATATTCAGATGCCGATAATGGATGGTATCATTGCAACAAAAAAAATCAGAGAAATTGAATCGAGTACAAACCGACATACACCGATTATTGCTATTACAGCCAATGCTTTAGCTGGTGATAAGGAAAATTGCTTGGCTGCCGGAATGAACGATTACATTAGCAAACCATTCCAGCCTGAGACGCTTATTCAGAAGATAAAAAACTTATTAACAAGCCATATGGCTTAAAAAGTCAAATTTTATTAATAAGAGGCCTAAATCCAATCACAAGAATATCATCTACTTGCTCCAAATTACCTTTCCAACGGTTAATGCGTTCTTCAAGAAGACGTTTCTGTTCTTCCATAGTGTATTGATGTATAGTTAGCAACAAATGTCTGAAACGACGGTATTTAAATTTTTTACCTTCAGATCCGCCAAACTGATCAGCATAACCGTCGGAGAAAATATAAAACATATCGTCTTCCTGCAAAACAATTTGTTTGTTTTCGAAAGTTTGTTCATTATCGTAATTATCGTCTAAGCCAACAGAAAAACGCGATCCCCTGATTTCAGTTACCTTGTTATCCCTAATCAGATAAATAGGATTTACAGCTCCTGAAAATTCTAATATTCTGCTCTGTTTATCAATAACACAAAAAGCAATATCCATACCATCTTTAAAAGTATAGTTTTCTACATCTCTAAAAATCTGTTCAAACTCCTGGTTTAAAATGTTCAGTATTTGTGAAGGATCGTCCACACCTCTTGAATGAGTAATGTTTCGGAATAGTTCAAACCCTATAATTGACATAAATGCTCCTGGAACACCATGCCCAGTGCAATCTACAGCAGCCACATAAATTTTAGTTCCGCGCTCGCTGATCCAGAAAAAGTCGCCACTAACAATATCTTTGGGCTGATGAAAAACGAAAGATTCGGGCAGGATTTTTTTAAAGCTTTTCTCTGAAGGCATTAACGCTTCCTGAATTCGCTTGGCATAGTTGATACTGTCGGTAATATTTCTATTCTTAATGGCAAGCTGCTCTTTCTGTTGTTCAACCTGATGAGTTGCAATTTCCCGTTCCTTCAATATTTTGTTTGCATTCCGTAAATGATAGGTACGGTAACGATAAGAAAGTAAAATCGAAATAACAAAAATTAAAGCATACAGATAGTATGCCTCGGTTTTTAGCCAGTATGGAGATTCAATCCGAACAACCACTGATACTCCCTTTTCATTCCAAACAAGATCATTGTTAGATCCTTTTACTTTTAAACGATAATCGCCTGGTTTTAAATTTGAAAATGTTACCCAATGTCTGTTTCCAATATTAATCCAACTGCTATCCTTGTCGGAATAAAATTTATAGGCAAAATTATTTTTTTCAGGGATAGTATAATCAAGTGATGCAAAATAAACACTGAAACTATGTGTTTTGTAAGGAATTATAATTTTATCGGCAAATGGATTCAAGGGTTGGATTTTACCCTGTGCAGTAGTCATTTCAACTGAAGTGATGACCACCTGGGGCAAATGGTTATTCTTTTTTAACGAATCAGGAAAAAAAGCATTGATACCAGCAACACCTCCAAAAAAAAGTTCACCATTCTTGCCCCGGCATGCTGCATTTAGATTGAACTCATAATCCTGTAAGCCGTCGTAAACATCGAATATGCGTATTTGGTTAGTATTTGGATCTATCTTATTCATTCCATGATTTGTGCTTACCCAAACATTCCGTTTATCGTCAAAAAGTATTGCATAAATCAGATCGTCAGATAAACCATCTTTTTCGGTAAAAATTTTTATCGATTTGTCCCTTATATCGAACCTGTCTAACCCCGATGCAGTCCCAACCCATAAAATTCCTACCGGATCAAGCTGCAAACTATAAATCGTGCTACTGCTTAAAGATGATTTACTTTTTTGGCTTTCATTATAATGAGTAAAAATTTCTGTTTCGAAGTTGAGACAATCCAAACCATTTTCAGTACCAATCCAAATATTTCCTTTGTCATCGGCGACCAGGCTATAAACAGTATTGTTGCATAAAGAATTATGATTTTCGGGATTATTTAAATAAGCTTTTATTTGTTGCATAGCTGGCTTATATAGATAAAGGCCATAAATAGTACCTATCCAAATTCCGCCCTTTTCGTCCCTAACGATTGAATTAACTCGTTTTTGGAGCAACAATTCGCAACCTTTAATGGTTTTTTCATTACAAAAATTATAATATTCACCGCTTTGGGGGTTAAATACAATAATTCCATTATTAGTACCTAAGAAATACTTATCCTGAAATAGCTCAAATATGTAATGAATATAATTATCTTCTTCTTCTCCTTTTTCACTAAAATTGAAAGTCTTTACCGTATTGGTCCTGCGGTTAAAAATATTCAACCCTTTATCCCAGGTTCCAATCCATAACATATCAGGATGGGGAGAATATAAAGAACCTATATCGTTAGAAGTAAAAGAATAAGCTGTGTTTTCACCAGACCGGTAAAGATTAAATTTAGGTTTTTGAGAATTAATTTTTATCAGGCCTTTGAATGTGCCTACCCAAATTGAACCAGAATTATCAGAAATAATAGAATAGATGGGATTGTTGAACGATATATTCTTGTTGGTAACAACCCGATCAAATTTTCCTACATGTTTATCAAAAACATACAGACCACCCATAGTTCCAACCCACAATAGCCCGGATTTATCCTCATATAAAGCATTAATGTGGTTACTGCCTAAAAATGCTTTGTTATTATGCTCGACATAATACCTCTTAAATTCCTTTTGGGTCGGGTAAAAAGCATTTAAACCATTGGCCGTTCCAATCCAAAGTATATCGTCTTTATCCTCATATATAGAATGAATTTCGTCGTGGCTAAGACTCTTAGAATTATATTCCAAGGAAATATAGCGGTTAAACAACTGCAAGTCCCGATCGAAAAAATTCAACCCATCTTTAGTACCTATCCATAAGCGCTCATATTTGTCCTCATAAATTGGATAGGGAATATTCCCTGAAACAAACCGAAAAAGATCATAATAATGAGGAAACCTATGAAAAATTTTAGTTCTGAGATCAAACTGATCAAGCGATTTAAGAGTTTTTACCCAAAGCGTTTTTTTGGAATCGATATATACATTTAGAACAACGTTATCACTTAATGAGTTTGATTTTTTTGTATCATAAAAATAATATGTAAATACATTGTTCTTAATATCATAACTGTTCAACCCTTTATTAGTAGCAATCCATAAAATACCATTCTGGTCCTCACATATAGCATTGATATAGTTATTGGAAAGCGAATTGGTATCGTAAGGTTGATGGGTATATGTAACAAATTCATAACCGTCGTAACGATTCAAGCCATCCTCCGTTCCTATCCATATAAACCCCCTTGAATCCTGCAGTAAGGCGGTTATGTGTGATTGGGACAAGCCATCGTTAACGGTAAATAATTTTGCTTCGGAGTATAAAACCTGCCCCGAAACAAAATAAGGAGACCGCAATATCAATATTGCAATGAAAAAAAATAATCGCTTCATAGGATCAAAGCTCTTGCTAATATAAGATTTATATACAAGAATTACAATCTATCATATATAGTTACGACTTATTTTCTGCTGCTACAGCTCCAGAATCTTTGTTTAATAGCTGATAATTAAGCGAAGGCGATAAAATTAATTTTTCATTAAAATAACAGTTCCAATTTTCATCAATCTTCTTGATGGTATTCAACGACGAAACAACAATGTTAGGCCATGGGCGTTGAAAATGATGCGTATCAAAGGTTTTTACTGTTGCATCAACAAATAGAGAAGCTGGCGATAACTTGCGATGAATAATCCTGCAATCCCTTACCGGATCGATATTATTAAATGCCAGCCAACAGCACAAATAACGATCGTTAAGATTGACCAACGAATCATAACAAACAAACAGTTTGATCCATTCTAAAGATTTGTCTTGGGCTAAGTTATCAAATATTCCATCAATATTTTTACGCAATTCGTCTTTGATTGAAAAAAGGAGTACTGGCAGGTTTTCGTTGAGCAAACTAGCCGATATAGCACAAATGCCCTGATATTGATTCAATAAATTTGTGATATCGATGTTTAAGGGACTTTGAACTTGAGCTAATAATTCTCCTTGTTCTTCCGGATATTTTCGTGTTGCGTCAATTCCAAGTTTCCCTCCATAAGCAAATCGATCAGACGAATGGTCAAGAACATCCAAAGGCCCTTTGCTTAACATCAAATCATCCGGTATCCGCACTGTTTCGAGGACATACTTAAAAAAAGCTTTATAGTCGTGTATATCCGTACCATCATCTGTCACAACCATGACTTTGTTCAACATCATTTGACCTGCACCCCAAAGCGAATTAATTACTTTCAATCCCTGTCCAGGATAACGTTTTTTGATATTTAACAATACCAAATTATGTGCTACACCTGCCGGAGGTAAATCAATGTCTATTATTTCAGGAGCAAAAGAATACTTCATGGGAACCAGAAAAATCCGTTCTGTTGCTTTGGCAATCCAGGCATCCTCCTGGGGGGGAATACCCACAATGGTTGCCGGATAAACAGCATTTCGGCGATGTGTGATGCAGGTTACATGAAACTTCGGATACCAGTCCTCAAGTGAGTAAAAACCTGTATGATCGCCAAAGGGACCTTCCCAAATAAGTTCCTCATCAGGATCGACATAACCTTCTATTACAATATCGGCATCCTTAGGCACATCAATGTCTTGCGTAATACACCTCACCAGTTCTACACGTTTTTTTCGTATAAACCCGGCAAGCATATATTCATCAAACTGATCGGGCAAGGGGGCAGTAGCTGCATAAGTGTAAACTGGGTCGCCGCCAAGGGCAACGGCTACTGGCATTGGTTTACCAAGTTTCTTATATTCATCGTAATGGCGGGCACCAGTTTTATGACGATGCCAGTGCATTCCCGTCAAATCTTTGCCAAAAACCTGCATGCGGTACATGCCTACATTTCTTATACCTGAACCTGGATCGACGGTATGTACAAGTGGAAGTGTTATAAAACGACCTCCATCGGCAGGCCAACATTTGAGAATTGGAAATATAGAAAGGTCAGGCTCATGATAAATAACTTCCTGACACTGTCCTTTACCTGAAACTTTTTTTGGCATCCACGAAGCAACCTTGCTTAATAGAGGTATAAGCTTAAACTTATCAGCAAACGATTTCTTCCCGTTACTGAATTGTTTAAAAATAGTAGTTAGTTCATCGCCAAATTTTTCAAGATTTTTAGTGCCAAGCGCTAAACAAATACGTTTGTACGAACCAAAAGCGTTAGTTATTACCGGGAAATCGGTACCTGTATTTTCGAAGAGAATAGCCTTACCCCCACCCTGCTGTTTTGAAAACCGGTCGGTAATTTCAGCAATTTCAAGGATGGGATCGACAAACTCCCTGACCCGGATTAACTCGTTTTCATTTTCCAATTTTTCGATAAACGACCAAAGGCTTTTGTAGGGCATCATCATAAGTTGTAAAGGTAGTAAAAGTTATAAAAGAGGTTGCATTTATAACCAGCGACAATTTTCCACAACCAAATTTTAAACCTTTTTCGATGCAATAGCAATATTTTCAAGCATTTCGGTAGTAATTGATTTAGGACGTTCAAGTGAATAACCTAAAGCCCTGTCCCATATAATATTGGCACAAATCCCAATAGCCCTGCCAATACCAAACAATACCGTATAAAAATCATATTCGCGAACGCCATAATGCCATTGAATAGTTCCACTTAAAGCATCAACGTTAGGCCAGGGGTTTTTAGCTTTACCCTGTTCCATCAATACTGCAGGTACCACCTTATAAAGCATATTCGAGAGTTGAAATAATTCATCATCCGGTAAATGCTTGGCGCAGAATTCCTGCTGGATTGTATAACGGGGATCGGTTTTTCGAAGTACAGCATGGCCATAACCCGGAATTACCTGACCCGATTTTAAGGTTTCCCATACATATTGGCGCAATTGATCTTCGGTAGGGGTTTTCCCATCCATTTTAGAGATCATGTCCTGTAACCAACGGAGTACTTCCTGGTTAGCCAGACCGTGCAATGGGCCAGCCAAACCATTAATCATGGCTGATATGGCCAAATACATATCCGATAGTGAACTGGCAACAAGATGACCAGTGTGAGCGCTTACATTTCCGCTTTCATGGTCGGCATGAAGTATGAAATGCAATCGGGATACATCATCGTAAGGTTTTCCGATGCCCATCATTTGAGCAAAATTTCCTCCCATATCGAGATTTGGGTTTGATTGAATCCTCGCTCCACCTTTGTAAACTTTAGAATAAATATAAGTTGCAATTTCGGGAAGCTTGGCCAATAAGTTCATTGCGTCCTCATAATAGGGATTCCAGTAATCCAATTTATTAAGACCTGCCTGATATTTTTTATTAAAAACCGATTCGCTGTGCATCGTTAAAATTGCAGAAGAAAACATAGCCATTGGATGACTAATGGAAGGAAATGCATCGATTACCTCGTACACGTAACGTGGAAGTATCCTACGTTTAGTGAATTCGTCAACTACCTCGGCTACTTCACTTTCGGTAGGGATATCGCCCGTGAGCAATAAATAAAATGCGCCTTCTACGTAAGGCATTGCGGCATTTTTAGGTTTAGGAAGCTTACTAAAAATTTCAGGCAATGTATATCCCCTGTAACGAATGCCCTCCATCGGATCGAGGTAAGAAATATCCGTAACTAAGCACTCCAAATCTCTCATTCCGCCAATCGCTTTTGAAATAGTTACTTCATCTATTACAATATCACCGTATTCGTTCAAAAGCCTTTGAATTCTAGGACGCCATGCCTCAATTTTCTCAAATAATTTTTCTTTTAGTGTCGACATGTTTGCCAATTTTAAATATACTTTGTTTAACGTTAAACAAAAATATGACTAAAAGGTTGAAATCGTTTATTAGGAATTTGAAATTTCTTTACTTAACCAATCATATGCTTGAACTTATCGATATTTTGTTTCACGTATTCGGGATATTCGCTGCTCACGTCCATCAATTCAAAACGGGTTTCTGTGCCAAAAAGACCATTTCCTGTGGCAATTTTTTCTTTAATAATGTCGGTATTTAATTCGTGTATCTTAAACTTTTCTTCGTTGGCATGTTCGAAGGCATGTAGTTTTATAAGAAGGTCTGCTGCCTGTCCGATATAGCTGTAGTGCCACCCTCCATTTTCGATGGCAAGAATTGATCCGTCAGTAATGTCGTGCATCAAACGAGTGGTTTTATAATTTTTAAAATCGCGATAGGATATCATTACCGTGCCTTTCCAATACACCAAACCATTGCGCTTAACTATATTAACGCTGTTCGGACATTCCACCATAATGCAATTGATAAAATAATTGGTTAAAATTTGCTCAAAAGCTTTGACACCAGGTATACTGGCGTATTTACGTACCAGGTCGGCACAAGGTATCTCGTCGAGGTCGGAAATGAGTATTATATCGTCGGGCTTGCAATTTTTCAAACCGAGGGCCACCGCATTTTTTTGCATGTTGCTCCTGTCCCACGGACGGGTAAACCTAAACTTTTTGAAGTAGAATTTCGGAAAATGGTCAATAACGATATGATCTATCTTGTGCAGAAACTTCTCATAATGTTGTTTGTGTTCGTCAAAATACAGCGTTTTAGGTTTATTCTGAAAAGTATGTCGAGCCTCGACTAAAACAAAACGATCTACAACACTGTCGAGTTCGTTGAGACGAATTTCGAGCAGGTCGAGTTCGTTAAAAAAAGGAAAGCAATCGTAAATCATGTAAGAGTATTTTAAGAGGTCCTATTATGCTATTTTCGATCTGATGCCTAGTAATTGATACCTTATAAAATCCCTAAAAACTTTGAGTATCAATGTCAAATACTAGTCCTGCATTTTCCGAAAGATTAATCAAGTTATGAATTCAAGGTGCAATATCGCCAATTTTTTCTTGATTTTTAATTTGTTTTTCCCTGAATTTCAGGTAAAATAACCAACCGGCGAATATCATTCCAAAAATTGGCACTAAGTTTAAGTCTTTTATATCTCCGAACATATCTTTAAATTTTTAAGTTTCTTCATTAGACGCTATCATTTATCAATCGGTATCATTTTGGAGGGAATTTTCTTTATTTATTAAACCTAAACGTTACGTATAAGTTTTGTTGGGGAGATTCGGAGCGCTTCACTATCACTGTGAACAAAACCTGAATAATAGTAAAGCCCTTAAAACTGGTAATTCAACCCCAATAAAATATATGCGGTGTTAGCCCCATGTGCATTTTATTCATTTTCTTTTATAAATCGGTTTACACATTCTGTCCACTTTTCATATGTCTGTCTGTCTGTGGGAAAATGTGCTCCATCAAAACTACAATATTCTTTTTTTAATGATTTTATCTTTTTAAAAGTCTTTTTCGTGTAATAACTCGGTGTCATCTTATCCTGTTCTGGTTGACAAACCAATACTGGCTTTTCATAAACTTCATGTTTCAAGTCTGGTTTTGACTGTGTTACCAAACTACAAGCTCCTCTTAAACTAATCAAAGTGCCAGCTTGTGGGTCTTTTTTCAGCAAATCGTTAAATTCCATGCTGTCAGTCAAGGTGTCGTATGAAATGAAATAATAAGTTTTTAATCTTAACTTTCCGAATAATGCTGATGATAGTCTGAGGAATGGCATCATTGGATAAGTTAACCTTTTAGTATTTGTCTCCCTATTCATAAATTCCTTGTCGGAAAAATCCCATAAACACCAGCAAATCAATCCGTCTACACAATTATATCGAACATCAGTTGCATATGCCAAGGGGCCACCCATACTGGCTCCTCCTAAAAATATTTTCCCCCTAAAAACTGATTTTGCATAATCAACAGAGTCCTTTAGGTTTTGTAAATGTATATCCCAAGTAAAATCGCCTTTTATTCTGTCGTTATATCCGTATCCTTCTAAATCGGGAGCAATCACATTATAGCCTTGCTCAAAAAGTGGTATCAAAAATGGTAATAATACTCTTGCATATCCAGCAATTCCATGAGAGAAAACAATTGTCGGCTTTGCAAGGTCTGTATTTTTATAAATCTCTAAATTAATTTTCCCTTGAACAGAATCAATCTGTTGAATCTCAACATACTTTTCCCACTTATCAATCAATTCGTTGCCGAACCAATTAATCATATAATTTTTCCAAAAGTCCTTTCCTGAATATTCAATTTGCATTTCGTTTTTTTTATCAACCGAGGCAGAAACTACATTAGAATTACTACCCTTGGCAACCCACAAACCCCGCCATTACTTATATGCCGTGTTGGGTGCTGGCCTTTATTTTTTTAATATAGCGGCAAAAACAATTATTTTGTAAATTTCATTGTTTCGGGGTACTGAATCATTTTTTCAACATCATCATCAGTTATGTTCTTCCCAAAACCATTGGCACGCCAGTTTTTAATCACCCTTGTTACAAAGTCACGGTTTCTTTCAAGCGTGTATGGTGTGAAATTGCCGGTGATGTCGCCAGATTCTGATGTGAGTATATCAGCCATCAGTAAAGAGCCTTTGCTGCTAAAGTCGAAACTATTTAATGGCACCTTCTTTATATCTTTACTCCACGCTGTCTTATAACAGATGGTACGGTTAGTAATGTCGTAAACCCAACTGAACGCTGTGCTTTGTTGCGAAATATTCTCCAAAATAGTAAATCCATAATCGACTGCTGCAATACCTTCGTTGCTTGCAAATTGTTTTACCATATTTGCAGCCCTACAGAACCGGTCGAGAGAAGATGGCGTACTTCCGATAGACGCTGCTCCGCCAAACCCTTGGTACTTTTTAAGCTCCGAAATGGACCAGTCGTAATTATCATTAGTCAAAACCCGCACATTGTCATTGGTCAGAATATGGACAAGCATTTTTCCGTCAATCCATTCAATGGTAGCTGCCTTGCCACTCTTATCGCAGACAAAGTAGTGCGATCTTCCGAAAAACCCAACAATACGGAGTTTCGAATCTGTTTGAATCACTTCATCCACAGTAGCGCAATTGTCAAACTGGTATTGCAGCCATTGTATTTCATCAAGTACTGGACGATCATCTGGAGCAGGGTATCGGCACGGGCCAGGCCAGGATTCATCAATGACCAAACCAGCCTCGTTCATCCCACCGGATGGGCTACCTACAAAATTGAAATTCATCGTCACACTACCGTATTTTGAAGTCCATTCAATTCTCTTGCTTGCTGAAGGCAGAAAGGATTGTTTGGTGACTCCTCGTGGATTAACCACAAAATATGCAATATTGCAGAACCAGTCATCATTGTTGCATACCAATATGTCATTACCTTTGATTAAGGCAAACGTCGAGCAGGCTATTCCATTACCGGAAAAAAGTAAGATTAATACGCTTGTAAACAGTAAACTTTTTAGCAAAGAATAATTTTTCATGATTTGATTCATTTTAAACAAACTTTATATTAGTACATGCTTGAACTATCTTATATACTTCTTCGGTTGAAATCATAAATCAATTTTATTAGTAAGCTGTCTATTGAAGGTGCATTTTTAGGATAGATGCCATATTTGCATCTATAAACCCAATATGAGTGTATAGACGCACCTTTTTCATAAATGAGTTGCTTTCTGTTTTGTTTAACCAAATGTACTTTTTGCTTTTTAATTATTCAATAGGTGTATTATTTTATTTAAAATTTCCTGACGAAACCTAATACTATCGGGAGCATTAAAAATAACTGCTTATCGTGGTCCCGGACATGTCGTTACAAAACTTGTCCGTTTTCTACTGACAGACGACTGCGAAGAAAGGCACGGATTGCAAATCCAGCCGGGGCAGGTATATTACTCACCTGGAAAAAATATTCTATATTTATAATATATTTATCAGCATACAAACTTATGGTCAGTAAATTAGGTAAATTCACTTTTCGAATAACAACTAATTACCAGGCTATAATTCAAAGTAGAAATTATTAAGGTCTATGATGCAACTTTGTAATTATTACTAACTTTAAAGTTACTTTGATTAAAAGAAATAATTATAAACCTATTAAAACTTAATCTATGAAAAAGCTAACCACGATTTCTGTTATTCTGATAGGCCAGTTTTGTTTTATTTACGGACAGAACAGTTATAAATTTGATTTTTTACCTTCCCTTAAAAAAATCCCTGATGTAAAAACATGTGAAGCAGCATACAATTTCTTTGCCTGCAAAGATAACTCCTGTGAGGGGTACAGAACAACAAAAGTAAATATATCAAAAGCTTTCAAGGATATAGTAGCCGTTCAAAATGCTAATGGTAACGAAATGACGGCCGGTGTAAACCCAGTTTCTATGTCACCCGAAGAAAGTAAAGCTTTGTCCGAAAAACTAGATAAGATGACTCCCGAGGAAAAGCAACAATGGGCGATGCAAAACGCACAAAGCTATATGAATATGGGCACTGCTCATGCCAATCAGGACGTGGACAATGCCGTGGTAAATGATGCCGTCGATTATGTAAAAAAACAGCAACAGGATGATATTAAGAATATCCTCAAACCAGTTGATTTACCTTCACAGTTTAATACTATTGAAGATAAGTACAAAAAACAAAAAACGGATTTATTAAAAGCGTTTCAATTAGCAACAAAGACTGACTACGACCCTTTATGGCCACATAATTATGTCTTTGGCGAAGCCAACGCTCAGGAAGCTGAAAAATTTGACAAAGAAGTTAAAGATTATATAAAGAAAATATTGCCTGTTTACAACGCTGAAATGAATGATAAGCTTGCATTTTTGGCAACTTTAAAGCAGAATCTGGTTACCAAATACACTACAACCGAAGATAAAATTGCAAAAACACATTATGCGGATGATGCAATGGAAACTATGAATAAAAATCTTTTGCTATCGGAGCATCAAACCGTTTTAAGCAAGGTAATGGATAATATACAAAACTTCGAAGATGTGTTTATTCAGTATGCAAATATATATGCCGATTTTCAAAAGATCGAACATGTGAAAGGGTTTGAAACTCTTTAATAATTAAAGAGGTAAGGAAAAACTAAGCAAATGTATCTTCACGACAGCAGGAAATAATCATGATAGCTATCTGGAGCATTTTATCAACATACAAAGCCCTGTACACAAAATGCATACAGGGCTTGTATCCTGTTTATAAAGATCTATATTTTAATACATATCCAAACTCCCTCCTATTGGGGGGGTGGGACTACTTCTTATACCCATAAATTGCCACATCGCCAAGCTCTTCTTCGATACGAAGGAGCTGGTTGTATTTGGCCATACGGTCGGAACGGCTGAGTGAACCAGTCTTAATCTGACCTGAGTTAGCTGCTACGGCAACGTCGGCAATGGTAGAATCTTCAGTTTCGCCCGAGCGGTGTGAAATAACTGTAGTGAAACCGGCACGGTGTGCCATTTCAATACAATCCATCGTTTCGGTAAGCGAACCGATCTGGTTTAACTTGATAAGTATGGAGTTGGAACAGCCCATTTGGATACCTTTTTTC
>Ga0182027_10002665_pt1 | contig 28718 bp, 21 predicted proteins | sample 712E1DmetaG_FD_121300 | JGI IMG/M metagenome (GOLD analysis project Ga0182027, IMG submission 121300) | Permafrost microbial communities from Stordalen Mire, Sweden - 712E1D metaG (Illumina Assembly) | ecosystem: Environmental > Terrestrial > Soil > Wetlands > Permafrost | place: Sweden...
GTGAGAGCGGATTTTTTTCTGGCAACGTTATTTTTATGTATTCTGCCTTTTGAGGCTGTTTTATCCAAAAAGGAAACAACTTCCTTCAAGTTTTTCTGTGCTTCTGCTGAATCTTCAGTAGCATAAACTTTTTTAATAAGAGTCTTTGCTTTAGATAAAGCTGCTTTATTTCTTTCTTGTCTTTTTTTACTTGATCTTACTCTTTTTTTAGCTGATTTGTGATGCGCCATTAAAATAAACCCTTTTTAATTGAAATTCGTCCGTAAATATAGTATTCGAGCCTCAACAAATCAAACTTACCGGTGATTTACTTTTTTCTAATTTATGCTGTTTGTATCTTTACCCTGTCTTTATTGATTATACATTTATGTTAAAAGTTAATGAAATATATTACTCGATACAGGGAGAAAGCTCTAAAGCCGGTTTGCCTTGCGTGTTTGTGCGACTGACTTATTGCAATCTCCGCTGCTCTTATTGCGATACTGAATACGCTTTTTATAACGGAACCGATATGTCAATCGATTCCATTATGCAACAAATTAAGAAATATAATTGTAAATTAGTCGAATTAACGGGCGGTGAACCGCTTTTTCAGAAAGAATCGCTTGAATTGATGGATCGTTTATGCACAGAAGGATTTGATGTAATGCTTGAAACCGGTGGCAGTTTGCCAGTTCAAGATGTTAATAGAAAAGCAATGATAATTCTTGATCTGAAATGCCCGTCAAGTAATATGATGAAAAAGAATCTTTATGATAATCTTCAATACTTAAAACCGACTGACGAAATTAAATTTGTTATTGGTACACGTGAAGATTATGAATGGACAAAAGAAATAATAAATACTCATAAACTTGAGAAGAAATGCGGACTTTTGGCTTCAGTAGTTTTTGGTACTCTTGAACCATTGAAACTTGTTGAATGGATATTAGAAGACAATCTAAAGATCAGATTTCAACTTCAGATGCATAAATTTATCTGGGAACCTAATGCAAAAGGCGTATAATGAAAATTGCTAAAGAATTTACATGGGAAATGGGGCACCGGCTCTCTTTTCATAAAGGTAAATGCAAAAACCTTCATGGGCACTCATATAAATGCATGATAGAATTAACAGGAGATCCGGATGCCAATGGAATGGTGATGGATTATTTTGATATGAAAACTATTATTGAACCAATAATCGACAATTTTGACCATGCATTTATGGTTTATGAAAATGATTTTGAAGTTATTGAAGCCCTTGAAAAATTGAATTCACGGAAAGTAGTAGTTGAATTTGAAACCACCGCGGAAAATATTTGTCTATATATACTAAAACGGATAAAAAATTCAGAACTTCCTAAGAATGTTAAAGCGGTAAAAGTCCGGGTTATGGAAACCGATAACTCCTATGCCGAGGAAGAGATACTTCTAATCTAAACACAGACCAATTTCCTTTACTTGTTATGATCTAAACCGGTTAAGGTCACCTTAACCCCACCTTAAGGATGCCTTAAGTATGAGTTAACCTAGCGGTGGATTTATACTTAAGGTATGGTTAATCTATTGTTAGCTAATCATTAACCAGAATACTGCCTTCACAATAGTAAATGTTATGATGAGAATCAAAAGCTAAATAAGAGGTACTATCAGCCGAGGCTATTTTTTCCCAACCATAGGTAGTAGCTTTCAGGGGAAATGAAGATGTAGTAGTTGCTGTTGTATCCACTTTTGATTTGATAGGGGTTGGAAGTTGAACATCTTTAGTGCAGCCGGAAATAAGAATAAATAAAAACAATATTATTGAAATATGTCGCATGCGTTTTTAATTATGTTTATTAAAATGTAATGTTTTAACCTAAGGATATCAAATGAAGTTTTGGGTAATTCGGAGGGGATGACCACATCCTTAGTCTTTATGCTGGTAAATAGGTATGGCGAGCAATCAAATAAATAGGTGGGGAACCCCTCCTTAATCCCGATGCTATCAGGTTGTAGAAATTAGTTGGTTTATTTGGGCTAAAGCCCACATATTAGTGTGATTATCTTTCTCCGCCCTAAAGGGCGGAGTTCAATGTACACTGAAATCTTATGGGCTTAAGCAAAATCAACACTATCAATTCCCACTATCTTACTTAATCTTTTCTACTGCAGATAATAATTCAGGTAAGATTTCACCTGCTTTCCCAAATAGTGAATAATCTGCAAATCGTGTTAATTCGGTTGGTTCAATATTTACTTCTACAATATATGATCCGGCTTCTCTTGCTGTAGTAGGAATATATGCTGCAGGATAAACAACGGCGGATGTTCCTACTACAAAACAAATGTCGCTTTGTTCTGCTGCTTTTTCCCCTCCGCTGAATTCTTCCGGAGGAAGCATTTCACCAAACCAGACTATATCGGGACGGACAAGTCCGCCGCATTTTTTACATTTCAATACAGTTCGGGAAATTTCAAGATCGGGGGAGTTATAAAATGTATGGCAGTCGATGCAGTAATTTCTTTCAATATTGCCGTGCAGTTCAAATACTTTTTTTGATCCTGCACGACGGTGAAGATTATCGATATTCTGTGTTACGACTGTTACATCATAGAATTTTTCGAATCCGACAATTGCCGTATGACCTGGATTGGGCTTTGTTTTATTAATAATGTCTCTTCTATGCTGATACCATTCCCAAACCAGATCCGGATTACGCATAAAAGCATCAAAGCTTGCAAGTTCTTCCGGTTTCATTTTATTCCATATTCCATCAACACCGCGGAAAGTGGCGATGCCACTTTCCGCTGAAATCCCTGCACCTGTAAAGAATACAATTTTCTTTGCCGATTGTAACTTCTGGATTAATTCTGGTTTGATTTCCAAACAAACAATCCCCGTTTTGTATATTCAGTATGTAAAAGATGATGTGACATCTCTCCCAAAGGTTCTTTTAAGAATTCTTTATAAAGAATTTCAACATCTGCATTCTCATGTGATTTGCGTAAAGGTTTATTAGCGTCTTCCAGATAAATTGATTCAGCTCTTTTCTTTCTTATATCCCAAGTTGTCGGAATTGGTTGACCGCCTCCTCCTAAGCAACCTCCGGGACAAGTCATTACCTCAATAAACGTATATGGTGATTCTCCTTTTTCTATCTGTTCAAAAAGAATTCTTGCATTTTTCAAAGTATGAGCAACAGCTACTTTAATTTTTGTTCCATTCAAATCAACTTCCGCTTCTTTAATTCCTTCCATTCCGCGTACTACTGTTAAGTTTATATTCGGAAGAGGATTTCCTGTAACAACTTCATAGACAGTTCTAAGAGCGGCTTCCATTACACCACCGGTAGCGCCAAAAATTACAGCCGCGCCTGTTGATTCACCCAACGGATGATCAAATTCCTCTAAAGGAAGATTTGCGAATTGGATACCCGCTTCTTTAAACATACGCGAAAGTTCTCTAGTTGTTAAAACATAATCAACGTCATAAAAAGCATCTTCTTCTGACCATCCTTTCTTATCTTTCCAATGTTCAAAAGCGCTCATCATTTCAGGCCGCTTGGCTTCATATTTTTTAGCAGTACAAGGCATTATTGAAACGACGACCATTTTTCGCGGATCAACTCCTAGTTTTGCAGCATAATATGTTTTTGCGATTGACCCGAACATTTGCTGAGGTGATTTGCATGAAGAAAGATGGGCAAGAGAATTAGGGAAAAAATGTTCTGCAAATTTAATCCATCCCGGTGAGCAGGAAGTAATCATCGGAAGAACACCTTTATTAGTAATACGATTAATTAATTCATGGCCTTCTTCAAGAATTGTAAGGTCAGCTGTGAATTGTGTATCGAGTACTTTATTAAATCCAAGACGTCGTAAACCGGCAACCATTTGTCCAGTTACCAAACTTCCGGGATCCATTCCTAAAGCTTCACCGATTCCGACACGAATTGCCGGAGCGGTCTGTACAACAACAAATTTGTCAGGATTCATAATTTCTTCGAATACAATATCAGTATCATCCCTTTCAACAATTGCTGCAGTAGGACAAACAAGTGCACATTGCCCGCAATTTGTACAAGCAACATTGCCAAGTCCCTTTTCGAGATAAGTAGAAATTTTGGTTTTAATGCCGCGACCTGAAAGTCCAATTGCATTAACGGTCTGAACGTTTGTACAAACTGAAATACATCTTCCACATAGAATACATTTATTAGGATCACGCATTATGGAAGGAGATGTTAAATCTTGAGGCAGTATTTTTTTTGTTCTAATGAATTTGCTTTCTTTTACACCAAGTTCGGCGGCTATTGATTGCAATTCGCAATTTTGATTTCTTAAACAAGAAAGGCAATCTTTAGGATGATTAGCGAGGATCAGTTCAACATTTGTTTTTCTTGCGTCACGGATACGAAGAGAGTTTGTTGCAATCTCTATACCTTCATAAACACACATTGTACATGAACGGACCAGAGCCCGGGCGCCTTTAACTTCTACAAGACAAACACCGCATGAAGAATTTTTAGCAACATCTTCAAGGTAACATAATGTTGGAATTTCTATTCCTGCCCTTTTACATGCATCAAGAATTGTAATTCCCTGCGGTACTTCGAATGCACTTCCGTTTATTTTGATATTTATATTAATGTTATTCATGGGTGCCTCCTTCTGCCTGACATTTCACATCACATCGTAAACATCTTGTAGCCTCGTGTAATGCTTGTTCACCTGTATATCCTGCTAGTACTTCCTGGAAACTTGAAATCCTTTCTTTAACCGGAAGTTTTTTAGGATCAACTTTTTTACCTCCTTCAGGCTCAACTACAATTTCATCTTTGTATTTGAAATGTCTGAATAACATATGGAAGCGTTTTTCCTTCATTAAATCGAAATCGATTGCTTCTGCAGCTTGTTGAGCAATTCCCATTGCTTCTGAAACTGTGGCGGGTCCGGTTACCGCATCACCACCGGCGTATACTTTTGCTAGGTTTGTTCTATAGCTTGGCTGAGTTACTTTAATAGCTCCGTTTTTTCTAAGTTCTAGACCGATATCCTTTGAAGGTTCGAATTCAACTTTTTCACCAAGAGAAAGAATAACATTTGAACATTCAATAATCGCCGATTCACCTGTTTCAATTGGTCTTTTTCTGCCGGAATTATCGAATCCGTCAAATCTCATTTTTCTTATTTCAAGTCCTATAACCTTTCCTTTTGCATCAGCTAAAATTCTGTAAGGAGCCGATAAGAACATAAACTTAATTCCTTCATCTATAGCGTCTTTGATCTCATGATCATTTGCGGGCATTTCATCACGGTCGCGCCTGTAAACGATTGTAACTTCAGCACCAAGTCGCAAGCAGGATCTTGCAGCATCAATCGCAACATTACCCGCTCCTACTACAGTTACTTTTTTCCCAATCCGCAATTTTTTCCCTATTGCAAAATCTTCGAGAAATTCATAGCCTTCAAGAACACCATCTAAATGCCTGCCCGGAATATCAACTTCGATTTCTTTTTGAGCTCCTATTGCAAGGAAAACAACATCATTTTGTTTTTGAAGATTTCTAAAAGATAATTCTTTTCCTACACGGGTATTAAATACAAACTTTACTCCCAGCTTCTTAAAGAGTTCTAGTTCCTTATTTAATCCTTCTTTTGGTAAGCGGTATGCGGGAATACCATATTGTAATATACCGCCGGCTTTTGCATGATTATCATAAATTGTAACGCTGTGACCAAGACGAACGAGATAATATGCAGCTGTTAATCCCGCAGGTCCCGCTCCTATTATTGCTATTTTCTTCCCTGTCGAAGAAAACTTTTCTTTTATCAATCGCTGATAAATTTCTTTTTCTTTTCCCATCTTATACATAGTATCTGCGAGGTAGCGATGAATTTCTCCCTGTGAAACCGGATCGTCTACCATTTCTCTGCGGCAGCGCATCTGACAATGGAAATAACAAATTCTACCGACAGTGCCAGGTAATGGATTATCACGTAATGTTAATTCAAAGGCTTCTTCCAATCTTCCTTCTTTTAACAACTGAAGATATCCCGGTATATTCATATGAAGCGGACAGCTGTTTTCGCAAAGAGCCATAAACAGATTTTCACATACACCTGCTTTACATCTTTTTTGAATAATATGTTTTTCATAATCTTCACGGAAATAACGCAAGGTAGTAAGCACAGGGTTTGAACTAGTTTGACCCAATCCGCAAAGTGCAGAATCCCGGATAACATAAGATAATCTTTCCAATGTGTCCAGATCATCCATATTCGCATCACCGCGTGTAATCTTATTTAGTAAAGATAATGCCTGAGCCAATCCTTCACGGCAAGGGGTACATTTACCGCAAGATTCTGAATAAGTTACTTCAATAAAATAACGGGCAACATCAACCATACAATTATCCTGATCCATTACAACCATTCCGCCGGAACCCATAATTGTTCCTAGTTTAGTAAGGGATTCATAATCAACCGGGGTGTTGAAATAATCTACAGGAATGCAACCGCCTGATGGTCCGCCGGTTTGAACTGCACGGATTTTTTTCTTATTTCCTGTTCCTTCGCCCATCTGATAAATTATATTTTCAAGCGGAGTGCCTAGCGGTAATTCAACCAGTCCGGTATTTTTTATCTTGCCTACGAGAGAAAATACTTTTGTTCCGGTACTGGTTTGGGTGCCGAATTTAGCGAATTCATTTCCGCCTATTGTCATAATTGCCGGGACATTAATCCATGTCTCAACATTATTAATATTAGTAGGTCTTCCCCATAATCCTTTTTGTGCAGGATAAGGAGGACGGGGTAAAGGTCGTCCGGCTCTTCCTTCAATAGATGCAATCAGTGCGGTTTCCTCGCCACAAACAAAAGCTCCGGCCCCTTCAACATAGGTAAGATCAAAATTAAATGATGTTCCAAAAATATTATTGCCGAGGATTCCATAATCTCTTGCAACTGCTATCGCTTTCTTAAATCGTTCAACAGCAAGAGGATATTCAGCTCTAACGTACATAATTCCTTCAGAAGCTCCCATAACATATGCTCCGATAAGCATTCCTTCAATCAGAGCATGCGGATCGCTTTCAATTTCATTTCTATTCATATAAGCGCCCGGATCGCCTTCATCGGCATTACAAATAATATATTTCTTATCTGTTTCTACTTTCTTCATCATTTCCCATTTTATCGCAGTAGGGAATCCTGCTCCTCCTCGTCCCCGAAGTTTCGATTTTTTAATTTCTTCGAGAACTGTATCGGGTGTCATTTGGGTAAGTGTTTTCATTAACGCGCTATAACCGCCTACCGCGATATATTCTTCTATATCTTCAGGATTGATTAAACCAGAATCACGAAGAACAATTTTCTTTTGTCCTTTGAAAAAAGGAATTTCATTCCAGTTAGGAATAAAATTCAATCCTTTGCCGAATTCGATTTTTGAAGTAAAGAAATCCCAGGTCTCTATTTTGCAAAGAGACTTTTTCAAAGGCATTAATCCTTTTGCAAGATTGGTAACAATTCCTTCCGCGTCTTTTGGAGTAACTTTATGGAGAATTAGTAGCGGTTGACCGGGGATATAGCAGTTTACTAAAGTTTCCTCCGAACAAAATCCGAAACAACCGGTGATATTAAGATCGATCTTTGCCTTTTTTGCTTTAATTTCTTTTTGAAGACTCTCATAAACATTATTCGCCCCGTTTCCGATTCCGCATGTACCCATACCGACAGATATTTTGGGAATATCCGGTCTAAATTTTTTCATACCATTCTTTTGAATATTTTCAAGTACAGAAGCATCCAAAATTTTCATAATCTTTTCCTCCCCTTTGACACTTTGCCAATAAGTTTTTGAAGTTTTGCAGCTGATACATTACTATAGATTACATCGTCTATTGCAATAACAGGAGCGAGAGCACATTGACCAAAACATGCAACTGTTGAAATAGTAAATTGATTATCCGGGGTTGTATAAAATGATTCGCCATCCTCAAGTTCCTTACTACAGTTAAGGATTAAACCTAAATCGTCAAGAAGACCTTTAGATCCTTTTGTATGGCAAGCGGTTCCCCTGCATACTGTAATAGTATGTTTGCCAAGCGGTTTAAGATTGAAAAATGAAAAGAATGTAACAACATTATAGATTCTGGAAAGTGGTACGCCTGTTCTTAAAGCAACATGATTTAATGCTTCTTCAGAAAGATATTTATGTTCGTTGAGAAGTTGTGTCTCCTCAAGAATGCTCAACAGTTCGCCATGATGACCTTTACACTTAGTAACTACTTCATCAATTTCCTGTTGTTCATGTGTTAATGTTAGAGTCTCATCCATACCTGCTCCTTTTCAAGAAGTGAAATTTATTATAGTAGTGAATTTACTTCTGTAATCGCGATAGGATAAATAATATTCAATAATGTGCCGTATTTAAGGGGTATAATCCTCCGTGATGATCAAGACCGTATATGAAAAAATTTTTATTATTATATAACTTTCTTTTTCGATAGTAAAGTTAAATTATTTGTCCTTAATATCCGACATAATATTTTTAGCTTCAGCTAATCTATTATCGTCATCCTGATTTTGTTTTTGACACGAAAATGCATGATTCAGCATCTCTCTGGCAGTTTTGTAATCATTTTCACGATTAAGAGAAATTGCATAGTCAACATAAAACATTAAATAACCAGGGTAAAGAGCAATTGCTTTTTTATATTCTTCCAAAGCAATGTCATTATCAGCCCAGGCGAGTCCTAAAATTGCTCTTGCCGGTTTCCATTTTTCACTAGTCTTTGCATGAGTTCTTGCCAATACATAATGTGCAACACCTTGAATAAAGTTTCCGCCCGTATTTAATTGAATTGCTTTTTCACAATCAGCTCTTACGGAATTAACTACACCCGCAACTGAAAATATTCCTTTGAACAGTGCAATTCGACCATTGGCAATTGCCCGTCTTAAATATCCAATCGAATTATTCGGGTCTTTACTTACCGCTTTCTCCGCATATTCAAGTCCGGTTTGATATGTCGCAACCTGTGCATCTTTTTGTTCGCTTGTGGTTTCAGGCATTTTCTCTGCAATTTCGACTAATGATCTGGATATACGCCAAAGAATTTCGAAATTATTAGGATATTTATTTTCAGCATTCTTAAAAACTTCTAATGCTTTTTCATTATTAAATTGTTTATAATATTTATCTCCTTCTTCAATAAGCTGATTAATAGGTTGGGAGATAATATTTATTAATGGAAGCAATACAATAATGAAAACCAAAAAAAATATTTTAGATAGTTTCATTTCGAATTTCCTCAAATAATTATATTGTCATTTTACTTTATATTTTAAATCTTAATCGTAATCTTACTCTGAAACTTCCCGCTTAGTATAAAGTGATGTATTAGCAAGAGGTAAAAATCTTGTCCAGTTACCCTCTTTATTTTTATCAGCTTCAATAGCATACTTATATGCGTTTGTTTTTGCGCTGAGTTCGTCTGCCTGATAAAGAACGATTGCCTCAATAGTTTTTGGTTCTATAGGTGAAGCAAATTCCAATTTTCCCTGATGACTAAGCACGATATGTATTAACAGATTCTTTAATTCAACGGGAAAATCAGGTATTAAGTCTGCTGCTTTTTCAATTTCAAAAGCACTAATCATTATATGGCCGATAAGTTTTCCTTTATCGGAATAATCAAAAACTGATTCGAATGTTAGTTCTTCTGTTTTTCCAAAATCATGCAAAAGTGCACCGCAAATTAAAAGATCACGGTTAATTACCGGATGAAATGAATACATTAAATCACAAATTTTTATTATTTCAAGAGTATGTTCCAATAGTCCGTGTAAATATGCATGATGCCAGCCCTTACCGGCTGGAGCCTTAAGATATTTTTCAAGTTTTTCAGTTGAAAGAATTAATTTTATCAGCTTATTCAAATAAGGATTACTAACTGAATTAATAATTTCATTCAATTCGGTTATCATTATATTTAACGGACGGTTTGAATGCGGCAGAAAATCTTCCGATTTAACATTATCGGTAATTTCTGCTAATCGTAATTTATCAATTCTCATTTGAGGAGAACCGAGATATTCTTCAATTTGGCCGGCAACTTTTACTACTACGCCCGCTTTGAGTTTAGTTGTATATTTTTCAAAACTATCCCATATTTTAGCAGGAATGGCCTGTGATTTGTCCCGCAGTTCAAGATTGATATATGCTTTACCGTTTTTAGCTGTCTTGAATTCAAACTTATTAACGATGAGAAAAATAGTTATTTCATCACCCGGTGAATACTCTTTTAGTCCTTTTTGGTTAAGCATAAATTGAGAGCCGAATTAACTATATACCAATTTAGTAAAAAAAAATTGAAGGGAAAAAGCTTTTAATCGATATATTTAAGAACACTTTCTTTAGATAAGCGAACCATAACAGAGCGATGGATTAATTCAACAGATACTGCAAGCCAACTTTCCTGCTGCTGAGCGGTTACAATTCCAATAACATCTCTAAACGGACCGTCAATAATTTTTACTTTCATGCCTGTTTCAATCCTGTCGCTAATTACAACATCAGGTGTTTCAGTAAGCATTTTTCTTAAACTTTCTATTTCCCAATCCGGAATTGCAGACGGTTTCCCATTGAAGAATACTGTACGAACAATTGACTCTTGTTCAACGGCAAGAATGCGTTCTTTTTCGTTTGCATAAATAAAAATATAACCGCTAAATAGGGGACTGGTTACTTTCTTTTTCCTGTCGCTCCATTGTTTTAATTTTGTGTAGGTAGGCAAGTAATTCTCAACCGAGACACTATTCAATTGTACTTCTGCTTTAAATTCATGGCGTGGTTTGGTATAAAGGGCGAACCATTTTTTTTCTGGTATAATGATACTATCCATCTAAATTTTTCCTTTTTAAATAAGAGTATTAAATGACGGCTTAGTATAAACATTCTTGAATCATTTGTATAAGAACTGAATGATCAACAGGTTTGGCAATAACTTTATCTACGCCAAGTTTTAAATACTTACGTGTAATTTCATCAGTTAGTTTTGCTGATATTACAATTATCGGGACATTTCTTGTTGATTCTTTTTTTTGAATCGCTTCAACTAATTGAATCCCATTCATTAAAGGCATATCATGATCTGTAATCAATAATGTAGGCAGGAGTTCTTTGTAGATTCTAATTGCCTCATAACCATTCTCAGCAAATTTAACGTCAAAATTTTTAAGAGCATCTTCAATTATCTTTTTATAAAGTATACGCGTACCTTGATCATCTTCCACAAGCAAAATGAGATTCCTCGCTTCCGGAATTGTAAAATGAAATTCGCTACCTGAACCTAATTGCGAATAATACCATATTTGTCCCAAATGTTTGTCTACAATTTCCTTTACAAGTGTTAATCCAAGTCCGCTTCCTTTTTCACCTGCAGTACCAACCAAAGAAAATTTCTGATCGATTCGAAATAGTTTTGACTGATTCTCTTCTGCAATCCCCAAACCTTCATCTCGAACCACAATTTCAATCATCCCTTCTTTGAATCTATCTGAAGAAATAAAAATGTCTTTCCCTTCATTAGAATATTTAATTGCGTTACTTGTTAAATTAATAAACACCTGACTAATAAGTCTCTCATCAGCGTTAATGAATAAATCCGAAGGGATTTCAATTTTTACATCAATATTTTTACGGACTGCATCGCCTGTAAGTGGAGTAATAGCAGTTGAAATTATTGATCGTACGTTTAATCTGGTCGGTTCTATTTTTATTCTTCCTGTTTGAAGTCTTGACCAATCCAGCAGACAGTTAATGAAATTTAATTGGGACTTTGAAGAATCATAAATGTACTGCAGATATTCATTTTTTTCTTCAACAGAAATATCCTGCTCATTTAATAAGATTTCTGAAAAACCAAGCAGTGTCGTAAAGGGCGATCTAAGATCATGGGAAATTATATTAATAAATTTGTCTTTTGTTGAATTAAGGTCACGCAGCGAATCTCTTGATTTTAATAAATTATTCTCGCTATTCTTAAGTTCATTAATATTAAATACAACACTTCTCTGATTTATTATTTCTCCGTTTTCCCTTTCAATATTTAATAACTCTTTGAGCCATATTAATTCATTATTCTTTGTTTTAATCCTATATATCAATTCTGCTGAATTATAAGAAGGATTGGATCTAATTTCATTAAAAGTTTTCTCTATTAATTCTATATCGTCATTGTGAACGATTGAATAAATATTTTTAGGGAGAGCTTTAATTTCATCTGACGAATAACCGGTAACTTGTTTTAGAGAATCAGAGAGAAAAAAATCATTTTCAGAATTAAACGATTTATATACAAAGAAAAAATCTTTAGCTCCGCTGGCAAAATCGGATAAAGCAGATAAACTAATTTTATTATATCCCATACATTATTCAGTTTATTAAGATTTATTCAAATATAATAAAATTAATGCAAATTAAGATAAATGCCTCAAGCAAATCTACTTAGAATCCGACCCTCCTGTAAATTGAATATAATTATTCACCGTTTATTTTAGTAGGGATTCCAAGTTCTTCCATTTTTCTATAGAGAGAAGATAATCCCAGTTCCAATGCTTTTGAGGCCTCCTCTTTGTTATAATCGAATTTTTTAATTACACGAAGTATATGTTCACGTTCGAATATTTTAGAGGCATCTTTTATCGAATCAGGAAAACCATGAATATCGATAACACCTCTTACATGTTCGGCAAGATCATCAATTGTTAGATAATCCTTTGATGCGAATATAATTGCCCGTTCAATTACATTTTCCAATTCTCTTACGCCACCTTTCCAGTCATGTGCAATTAATATTTTCATTGTTTCATTATCAACGCCAAGAATTTTCTTGCCCATTTCATTGCAGTATTTCTCAATAAAATGACTGATCAGAAGCGGGATATCTTCCTTTCTTTCATTAAGTGTTGGAAGTTTTATTTCTACAACATTAAGCCTGTAAAACAAATCTTCTCTGAATTCTCCGGTTTTAGTCTTTTCAAAAAGATTTTGATTAGTAGCGGCAATAATTCTAATATTAGTGCTGACCGGTTTAATGCTCCCGACAGGAATAAATTCTTTGTCTTCAATTGCGCGAAGAAGTTTTACTTGCAGATTAAGAGGCAATTCTCCGATCTCATCTAAAAATAATGTACCATTATCGGCCACTTTAAACAAACCGAGTTTATCTTCCACAGCGCCTGTAAAAGCGCCCTTTCTATGACCGAATAATTCGCTCTCAATTAAATTCTCTGAAATAGCACCGCAGTTAATCGGAAGAAATATCTTATCCTTTCTGTTACTATTAAAATGAATTGCTTTTGCAACCAGTTCTTTTCCTGTACCGCTTTTGCCGGTAATTAACACATTACTGTTCATCGGCGCTACCTGGGAAATTATACTGAATACTTTTTTCATTGAAGCACTGGTGCCGATCAGATTTGTAAACCCTTTATCAGATGAAACACGCTGACGGAGCATTTTATTTTCCTGAGCGAGATTTTTGTAATCAATTAATCTTTTGATCCGGATTAGAACATCATCAAATTCAACAGGTTTGATTAAATAATCAAAAGCGCCGTGTCGTAATGCGTCGATGGCAGTTTTTACAGAAGCATACGCGGTCATTATAATAAAAAATGTTTCAGGCGATACCGATGAAGCGGATTCCAATAATTGTATACCGTCGAGTTTAGGCATTTTTATATCTGTAATTACTATATCAAATGATTCATTCTTTATTCTTTCGAGCGCTTCTTCGCCGTCGCCTGCTACTTCCGCAGCATATCCTTCATCGACTAATACAATTTTGAGAGAATCGCGAATTGGTTTTTCATCATCAACAATTAATATTCTAGATGACATTATTTTTCCCTTAGTTTTGTTTTATAGGAATAGAAATAGTGAATTTACTTCCTTCCATTAATTTGCTTTCAACTTTGATTTCCCCTTTAAATCTTTTTACTATTCCATAACTTACGGAGAGACCAAGCCCGGTTCCTTTTCCAACATCCTTAGTTGTAAAAAATGGATCAAATATTTTAGTTAACGTAAATTCATCCATTCCGCAGCCGTTATCATTTATAACAACAAAAACATTTTTCTCATCGGTATATGATTTAACTTCAATTATTCCGTTTCCATCAATGGCGTCGAGTGCATTTAACAAAATATTTACAAAAACCTGGAGAAGCTGATCTGCTGCAATACTCACCATCGGTAATTCATTTTTCAAGTCAGTTTCAAATTTAACTTTTCGCACACGTTTATCATATTTTACAATTCCTAATGCTGTCTTTATTACAGTTGTTAAATCTTGTACGGAAGTCTCATAACTTGGAGGTCGCGAAAAGTCAACAAGTTCTCTTACAATTTTTGTTATTCGGTCAATATTTTCTTTAATGATTGCAAGTTGTTCTTCTATATGTGAATCCTGGTTTTTACGCTGGAGTATTTGCACCAGCGAGGATATTGATGCCAGTGGATTTCCAATTTCATGAGCTACACCAGCCGCAATCTGACCGATTACAGCCAGCTTTTCCGATTGATCAATTTGGGCTTGAAGCTTCTTAAATTCCGAATGATCTTTGATAATTATCGATCGGCCTACATAATCACCATTCTTACTTGGTAGTTTTGCAATTGTGATTTTTACACTTATAATTTCCCCATTTTTCTTTTTACGCTCCGTGTCTATAATTTTGGAGGGGAAATTACTTCTTGAATTTTCAAGGACTTGATTCAATTCTTCATAATATTTTTTTTCATCGGGCAAAAGAAATGTTGAGGGCTTACCTAGAATTTCCTCTTCGGTATAACCGAATATTTTTTCCGCTCCTTTATTCCAGGCAATAAACTTTTCATTTTTATCAATCATCATTATAGCTTGATCCGAAGAAACTAAGATGTTTCTTAAGTATTGCTGATTAAGTTCAAGTTTTGACGCCAGGCGGTCCCGATCATGCTTTAATTCACTCATCTTAGTTTCCTGGTGAAGCATTCCGTAACGGGCGAAAATCTGTTCTATCAAATCATCAATATAACCTAGAATAACAACCGGATCGGTGTTGCTCATTGTATCATTTTCAATAAAATTAAGAATAGCAAACCTACCATGACTAAATAATTGACTAATCTCCAGAAGATTTATATTAGCCCCGGAGAACAATGTGTAAACATCAACCAAAAACTGATCGGCATTTTTATAATCACCGCTTTCAAGCACTTCTATAAATGTGCTTAAACAGCTTTCAACGAATGTCCGAATCTGTGTTTCAGTTAATTTTTCGGAAAGAATTGGAATAAGCGTAATTATCCAATTATCTGTGATATCAAATAAATGCTTTCTTAGCAATTCAATTACTAATTTTTTCATAAAATCATTCGAAAGATTAAGAGTGAAGCGCCATTGAAATATAAAGACAAAAAATAAGGAATGTACTCTTATAAAGAAAGCCGGAGTATTTGTCCTGATTATATCAGCTTAATCGAAAGTGTAACTTCAAATTATTATAAGTCTTTCTTTATCTTACTCGTAATCATAATCGTACTCTTACTCTTAATTTGTTTTTATACCCGAAAGTATTTGTCTTTGGTGCCTTTTACTTCACCCGGAACTTCAAACTTTAATTTCTGTATAAGAATTACTTTGATTAATTTTAAACATATAACTTGGGAGTCATATGAAAAAGTATATGATAATTTTATTGACAGGAATTCTCTTCTCTTATTCTGTATATGCGGGAGAAGAAATTAAATTAACACCAACCTTATCAACAGTGAAAGTGTTTTTACAGGGCGCTGATTTAAATTATACCGTTAAATCAAAAGTTGAAAAAGGAATTAATGAAATTGTTCTAACCAACTTAGCTTCAAATATAGTTCAAAATAGTATTAATGTTTCAGGCAAAGGGGAACCAATAATTATGTCTGTTGTTCAGAGACAAAATTATTTAAGCCCCGAAGAAAAAAAAGCACAAATCAAGATACTTGAAGATTCACTTGAAGCACAGAAAAAACTACTTGCCGCGAATACAAATGAAAGTGAAGTTTTGAAAAATGAATTCGATATGATAATTTCAAATAGTAAAATAGGTAATGAAAAAATTGGAGTCTCGGTTGTAGATCTGCAAAAAATGGCTGAGTTCTTTCGCAAACATCTTTCAGAAATAAAAGACCGATCATATTATCTTTCGCTAAGTTCAGAAAAGATTAAAAAACATATGGACCATTTACAGCAGCAATTAAATGAATTTAATAATCAATCGAATAAATCAATAAATGAAATTGTGGTAACAGTCTCCGCGAAAACAGCTGCAGCTATTGAACTCAATTTATCTTATGTTATACGTGATGCCGGCTGGTCACCGATTTATGATCTGCATGTTGATAATACGGATTCACCTTTGCTGCTTAATTATAAAGCAAGCGTAAGACAGAACACCAATACTGATTGGAATGATGTTAATATTATTCTTTCAACAAGAAATCAGGCAGGAAATAATAATAAGCCAAAACTTAATCCTTGGTTTATTGATTTTGCAAAGCCATTAATAACCCAGGACATGAGATTATTATCCGATAATTCCGGTGGTCGTATACAAGGGAAATCAATTACTATAAGCGCTCAGGCACAAGGACAGTCGTCCTCAATAAACGAGCAGTTATCGTCTAACAACATTGCAAATATTGTTTCTGCTCCTACTCCTCATTATGAAAGTTTGGCAGATTATACTAACGTAAATCAAAATCAATTGTCTGTTGAATTTACTCCTCAGATGAAATTTTCAATTCCATCTGATAATAAGCAGCACTTAGTAGCACTTCAGGATTATTCGATACCTGCAAAATATGAATACTATTGTGCTCCAAAACTTACCGATAATGCTTTTCTTATTGCTGAAATTACTAAATGGACCGATTACAATTTGCTGTCCGGACAGGCAAATATTTATTTTGAGAATTCATTTGTAGGCAATTCATCAATTCATCCTGCAACTACTAATGATACTCTGTCGATATCACTTGGCCGCGATCAAAATATTATTGTTTCAAAAGACGTAATCAAGGACTATACAGAAGATAAATTCCTAAGCAGCAATATTGAGCGTACTTTCGCATTCGAACTGAAGATTAAAAACAATAAAAAATCATCAGAAAAGATAACTATTGAAGATCAGATACCAATTTCCAAAAATGAAGATATAATAGTTAAACTAATTGAATCTTCCGGAGCTCATTTTAATTCCGAAACCGGGATGCTGAAATGGATTGTTGATGTGGACGGCGGAAAATCGGTAACAAAGAAATTGATTTATTCGGTTAAATATCCGGGAAATCAGCGAATACCAAATTTGTAATATAATTACTGAATAAAAATTCATTATTTTTCTTCAAAAAAAACCTCGATTACAGAAGTCGGTTACTTCTTCGAGGTTTTGTTTTATATATACCGATTTAAAATCAGAATATAGCAGACAAAAATGGAATACAAAATAAAAGATACTACCAAAAACCAAATTTGTATGAGATTATAAGTGAGAATAATTATAATACGTCTTTCTATAGTAACATTGTTATGAAATATATAAGTAATATTAAGTTGACATACCAAAAGACATATCAGATGTCAAATATGTTTACCTGCCTATCAGCATCTCCTTGTGGATTCATACGGAGTAATTTTGTGGTGAAAAATGTTAGGTTCTTTAAAGATCCTCGTTACTTATTCCTTGCTTAGTTGTTTCATATTTCGCTACAGTAGCTCCTCAATAACGCCTTAGTATCTCCTGCTGTCAGGCCCGATATATAGGTGACATGTAGTTTTGAGTGAGGAGAAATATGAAAGGTTGTAGTAATAAATACCCAACAAGTAAAAATAGTTATAATAAAAGGTTTGAAATAGAACAAGCTTACAATAAACTTCAGAATAAAGATGGCAAGACAATACGTATCTACACGACAACCGGAGGCCTTATCATTGAGATTTCAGCCAATCTTTATCGTAAAGCGGAACTTGTCATTAGAAATGAGAAAAAAAATAATATTTAATTAAGCTATTTTTTTGACAATATCCGGTTGATTAATCCAAACAATATTATCTGGCATTTTAGATTTTGGTTTACCATTTACAAATCTCTGCGAACAGTTTTCAAAGATTTGGTCAAGAACGATTTGTCTTTTTAATACTACTTCATGAGATAAATTAAAATTTCATTTTGCACATGAATACAATCGACGTACTATCAATTGACAGGACAGATTTTGAAAGGTTTGTTGATAAGATTGCGGATGTGATTTATTGTAGATGCGGAAGTGAACAAAAATATTTTAATTACGATAGACGTTTAGACACTTCGAAACGTAATCCGTTCCTGATTTTGGTTCATGATTTATTAAAATGGATTAAATATCCTAAAGTTGATAATTTTATATTTTATTTTTATATTAATGAATATTATAATTAGAGGAAAAAGATTTAGTATCCCAACACATCTCAATTCGAAATACGATTTGTTTTTTGAATTACAAGTAGGCAATTATTCTGAAGTAATAAGATTTTGTTAATAAAGTAAAATAATTCAAGGGAGTTTAGGAATAAAAAATATTTACTTTTTTTATTGTTTTGTTTGTGATGCAAGCTTATGAAATGAATGCATAGTGAGTAAAATCAAATGGACAAAATAGTTGGTATGTCAATTCCGTTTTATCATTCTATCCTAATCCATTTAATCCAACGACAACTATTTCATATAAAATTCCAAAAGTTAATAATGTGAAACAATTCATAGGTGACGTTTTAGGAAGAGAAATAGCATTACTTGTAAACGAGGAAAAACCAGCCTGCTACTATTTAGTAAAATTTGATGGAAGCAACCTAGCTAGTGGAATTCATTTCTACAAGTTTAATGCAGTAGAGTATGCTTTTACTAAGAAGTTGAACCTGTTAAAATAAAATGAAACAAAATTAATAATAACTAGGCAAACATTATGAAAAAACTAATCAAAAGTTCAATTCTATGTTTATTGGTAATTGTTACAATTGCCTATCAGTATGGGTGTGCAAAAAAATCTTCCGATCCGGTAAGCCCTTCGACTAATGACCCTCAGAGTTCAAAAATTAAGTCGGATCAGGCATACCAAATGATGGAAAATGAGATGGACAAAGCTGTAAATGGGAATTACACAAATGCATCTAGTTATGATCAGATAAATATTGGAGGAGCTAATGCATTATACAAAGAAGCATTGAATACAAACGCCGGAAATATGGATGCTCAATTTGGTGCCGCAATTTCAGAAATAATGTGTGCTTATTCTGATGCGGACATTAATCAACTAGTTAAAGATTTGGAACAATCATTCAACGACTACGGTCTTGGTAAAATTATTTCAAGACCAATAATTCCAGCCAAAGCGAGCCAGATGATTGTTCCTTTAGAAATTTTAGCCGGAAATTTATTTGCACTAAATAAAATTGCACTTAAAGACCCGCCATTGATAAACAGGATTCAGCAAGTTCTTTCTGATAAATTTTTACCAAGAATAAATTATGCAATTGATAGACTGAATATAATTGAGTCTCATCCCGACTTCGAGTTTATTATATCGAGTAAAATGCAAGGAGATTTACAGCTTAATCCAGTTAGGGTATACATAACAGAAGCTGAATTTATAAATGCAGGTTTACAAGGAGTAAAAGCTGCATTAGAGATATTCTTAATTTATAATTTTGATCTTCCAAATTATGAACAAAGCACTTTAATTAATGCACTTAATCAGAACAATACGACTTTTTTTGTTCTCAAGAGTGATGGTCAACAAAGAGTAGCTTCAATAAAAAATGATTTTAATTCGATGTTGACTAAAGCTAAATCCGCAATTAATTATTTGGAATCAGTTTCAGGTAAAAAAAACGACGCAATTATTAAGTTGGGATCAGGTAACGTTCAACAAAAGGATCTGGATAGTGTGAAGAAGTATCTTAATATGGCTTACAATTCTCTTACTCAAAACGTTTCGGTCAAATTAAACAATGCTGATACTGATGGTAATAGTTATACAGTAAATATCAACATAGGTAATTATCTAAATAATTTACCAAACAACCCTAAGAAAAACTTACTTCCATCATATTCAATTACCAGTGTTGGAACTGGAAAATTTGACATAAAATTTTCATTTGATGCTCAATCGTACGCTGATTTTAATTTTCCGGATCCAACATTTTGCGGGCTATTTCCGGGGATGAGCAATGAAACGTTAAAGAGAATATTACAGATTGATAAAGAATATGGTTTTGAGCTATATGGCTGGCTTGATAACGGAATGTTCTATGGTAGCCAATCAAGTTATTCTCTAAGTCTTTCTACTTCAGCAAAAACATATACATTAAATTCTGATAGTTATGGATCATTGTACATACTTATAAGAGATGCTACAACTGTCCCATCAAATATTTCAAAAATAGAATTGAATTACGATGGAGAAAAAATCGGGTTATCACAGATAAATACAAATTATGAACCATTAACAATAACTGCGAAGAAATATGCTAATTGTGATATTATTGTAAGAAGCCCTAAAAATCTTGTAGTTACGTCAGAAAAAACAAATAGCAGAATAAAAGTAGCTTGGTTAGAGAATGACCAAAATACTTCTCAATATGGTTACTATACTATTTACAAAAAAACTAATAGTGGAAGTTTTATTAAAATAGTAGATAATACATATTTCGGAAGTTTAGTGTATTATGATAAGAGCGTCACATCCGGTAATACATACACTTATCGGGTTGAGCAAGGAATAGACAGCTATTATACCAGCAGTAATTGGAGCCATGTTTTATATCCTACAGTAAAACGTAGCACAAGTGAAGTTGCTGTAAGCTATTAATTTGATACGGTATTTATTTTTTATAATTATCTTTTTAAGTGCTGTGAAAATTAGTTCACAGCACTTATCAAATTATTTTTCTTTTTCTCCAAAATCTGTAGAGATCGGTTATATTTTTACAAATGTGTTGGATTTTGAAGATAATGATCAAAGTATGAAAATAAACTGTGAAAACAAATCTTTTTGCATTTCATTTAACTCAGTTAATTCAGAGCTTGAATTGGGGTTTATTGACAAAAGATTGATTTTCCAATTGCATAATAAGGATAGTCTTAGTCTAAATTTGGACACAAAATCCAGCGAATTGTTTTTAAAGCAAGTCTTTATGTTCAGTAATTTCAACTTTGAATATGGTATGAGTTACACCAAATATGGGAATAAATCCGATCTGAGTTATCGTACATCTCTCAGTTTTTACCCTAACTATATTTTTGAAAAATGTGCAGTAAGTATTTCAAATTATCCTTTTTCAAATAAAATGGATCTGAATTATTATGGGGCACATATCAATTTTGATCAGATAAATAAGCTTGGGGTTTTAAAATACAATCTGCTATCACAATCATTTTACAACCTCTCATTTGAATTAGATCATGAGAAAAATGTATACGAAGACAACAATAGTGCAACCGAGTTTTCACAAAGTACAAATACCGGGTATAGCAATATTGAACTAAAAATTTTACACAAAACTGACTATGCTAGTCAAAGGTTTGAATACAATCGATTCGAATTGACAAGTAAAATTAGTTTAGAGAATGATGGACTGTCTTTTGGAGACATTTCACTCAGTAATGTAAATATTCAAAGCCTTCATTTCTATTCTTTTAATCAATTGACAAAAAACTTTAAAATGAATTTCGAACTTTCTCACGATCAATATGATATTAATTCGATAGGCGTGATTGAAACATGGCCATTTATAAGTTTGCTGGAATCTATGATTGCGAACAGAATTTACATCAAGCTTAAAGGAACCATAGGTCAATTTTTAACCGGGATAAGCAGTGATATCCAGCTTGGTGATTACATGATTTCACCAGGAATTAAACTTGTATATCTTAGACCTGACTTAGATTTGAAAAATTGGCAACCAGAATTTCTGCTTTTTGGAATAAGGAATTTGCATCAAAATCATTTAAATATTGAAAAGGCATACCTATTAAGTCTTGCGCTTAACTCGGAATATAATTGTAAAAATTTTTCGTTACGGTTGACCTTCTCTCAATTAATTCCAGTGAGTATTATCAAAAGTCAAGTGGAACAGAACACTGCTGTTGAGCCATCACAACCTGATCCGGCAGTCACTAACTTCATAAAAAAAGTTGATGGAGGAAGGGAAATTAAAATTAGTCTAATCAAATATTTGTAATATTTCTTGTAGGTGGACTAATGAAATGATGATCCGCAAATTGAAATGAAAACATATTTCTATTGATTCGCAGCTTAAGACCCAAAGCGGGACATTAAGAAGTTATTCAGAAGATAAAAAGATGTTATTGTTGAAGTAAAAATAAATATAAAGATACAAATTCATTAAACAAAAAAAGAGGGATTCATGAATCGTATTATTCGCAGTCTGTTGCTCTTTTGTCTTACACCATTATTACTTATGGCAAAAGAAGTGACTATTTCTCAAGCAGAGAGGGTCGCTACGAATTGGATGATGGAACGATCCGAATATTCAAATGGGACAATTTCAGTAAAAGAATTTTTTGCAGTTAACGTAGGAAGCAAAACTGCATATTATGTTTTTAATATGAATCCAAATGGATTCGTAATGGTATCCGCAGATGATATTGCCAATCCAATAATTGGTTATTCAACTACTTCCGGATATAAAGTAGAAAATCAACCATCCCAGTTTACTGAATGGATGGAAAAAGTTAAAGGAGAAATAAACCAAGCAGCATCTCTTAATTTAACTCCTTTAGAAAAGACAAGTCAAGAATGGGGTAGGTTAAGTAAAGAATCAAACATTTTTATAATGCAAAAAAGTGCTAAAATACAATCGGCGGGCCCACTTTTGTCAACAACTTGGGACCAAGGAAGTGTATTAAGATTGACATACAATAAATATTGCCCAGTCGATCCACTTTCGATATTTACTTTTTTTTGTACACCAACGGGATGTGTTGCAACCGCGATGTCTCAGATATTAAAGTATTATAATTATCCAACTAAAGGAAGAGGAACATATAACTTTACTCATAATAATTATGGAAATTTAAAGGCAGATTTTGGAAGCACTTTTTATAAATGGAGTTCGATGCCATCAGAACTGGGGGTATTTAGTGATACGATTTCCATAAATGCTATAGCACAACTGATGTATCATTGTGGAGTTTCAGTTACTATGAATTACGGGACAAATGAATCTGAGGCATTTCCTGATTCTGCAAGAAATGCTATAGTTAATTATTTCGATTACAGTTTGGGAACCGCTTTAGTTCAAAGAAATATTAATAATACGTCAGATCAGTGGCAAGAATTAATGAAATCTGAATTGGACAATAATAGACCAGTTTTGTATTTCGGTTATGGAAAAGGTGGTCATGCTTTTGTTATGGATGGATATCAAGGGCAAGCTTATTTCCATTTTAATTGGGGATGGAGCGGTTCAAATGATGGCTACTATTATCTAGGTTCTCTAACACCAGGTTGGTTTAATTTTTCACAAAATGAGGGAGCTGTTATAAACATTGTACCAACTCACAATTCTGTGCAAAACGATATAACCCCGGTATTATTTATTTATCAGAATAAATGGACTGCATCTGAAGGTGGCGGAACTACTGATCCAATATTCTTAATAAATTCTAATCCTCTTAGCAATACAAATATTGATTATACTATCCAAGTAGAATCTTCAGCTTCGTCATGGCTTTCTGTTTCTACGCAAAATGGTACAACGACTGGCAATTTCTCTATTACGGCACAACCAAATACTTCTGGTAGTACACGAAGCGGGCGTGTAATTATAACTGCAACGACAAGTAATGTTTTTTCTGGTTCTAAAATGTTATATGTAAATGTAGATCAGAATTCATCCACATCTATAAATGCTGTAGATGTTGCTTTGGTAATTGATTGTTCAGGTAGTATGGGGACTTCTTACTATATCGAACCAGCAAAAACAGCAGCGAAAAATTTTGTTGGGTTCATGCAAAATGATGACAACATTGCAGTTGTAAGCTTTTCTGATTATGCTACAGTAAATACTCCACTTAAAAAAATAACATCGGCTGCGGATAAAACAACTGTACAAAATACAATTTCTTCAATCTTTTCAGGTGGTAATACTTCAGTTGGCGCTGGTCTTCAATATGCTCAATCAGAATTAAATAAAGGAAGAACTTCATCACATCAAGCAATAATATTACTCAGCGATGGATATGAGAACACTTCCCCTTATGTAGCTTCTGTTCTTCCATCAATTCCAGCAAATACTGATATTTATACAATAGCACTAGGTTCAGATTCTGATATAAATCTTCTAAATAATATTGCATCGCAAACAGGCGGGGCATATTATTTTTCTCCTGATGCTTCAAAACTTCAAGAGATCTATAATTTTATTCGAGGGACAATTACAAATCAACAGGTTTATGCAACTACAACTTCAACGTTAAGCCCTGGAAGCAGCAAAACAATAATTACACCGGTTGATGGTTTGACAAAAGAAGTTTTATTCTCGATAACTTTTTCTTCTGGTAATATTGACTTAGAATTAACATCCCCAAGTGGAAAGATTATAAATTCACTTACCGTTGATCCAAACATTTCCTTTTCCAAAGGAACTACCTATATATTCTGTAAGGTAAAAAATCCTGAAGGAGGAAACTGGACTCTAAAAATCATTGGTACTTCTTTAACATCTTCAACATCGGTTGCTTCCAGTGTACAGGGAACTTCGTTACTATCACTAACTCCTTTTTTTGATAAAAAAGTTTATGAATCAGGTCAGCAGCTGCAATTGAACTGTAGTCTTATGGCTGATAAAACTCCTATTACTGGTGCTACCGTAATAGCAACAATTCAAAGACCCGATTTTAGTATTTCATCATACTACGACGCTTTGAATGAAATTGGTACAAATAATAATGAAAACAACACAACCAAACTTGCAAAGAATTATTCTACTTATGCTACAGATGTTTTGACTCTTTACGATGATGGTCTTCATGGTGACGGTGCTGCTAATGATGGACTTTATTCTAATTATTATGTCAATACTTCAATAGCCGGAAGCTATTCTTTTAACATTGCAGCTAGTGGAACAATAAATGGATCCAATTCATTTAAAAGAGAGAGCTCTTTTTCAACTGTTGTAAATAAATCGACAAAACCCAGTGTTGTTTCTCTTAGCTCGTTACCCAATGGAACAAAAGAAGTGACCGGATCTCCGCTGTTAAAATGGAACAAATCAACAAATGCTGTAAAGTATAATCTACAATTATCTTATTCATCGGCATCTTCTCAGTCAGCATCAATAATTAATATCATAGATACTTTAACCACTTCTGACAATGTCCTTGTAAAAAAACCTTTGTTACCGGGAAAAATATATTTTTGGCATGTTAGAGCTGTTAACTCGAGTAATCAATATAGCGATTGGTCCGAACAATGGAGCTTTACAACGGCATACGGTGCAAGCAACGAAAATATCTGTTATCCAAACCCATTTAATCCTGATAATCAAACTGTGACATTCAGATTTAAAGTTGTAAATCCTGGGAATATTTCTATAAAAATATTAGACGTTTCTAATCGGTTGGTAAAAGAAATTTCTCCTAGCAAACTATATGGACCAGGCATTTGGGAAGATATTTATTGGGACGGGAAAAACGATAATAACCAGACAGTTTCGAATGGCGTGTATTTCTATATTGTTGAAAATTCGACTGGTGGAAGAACTATTGGTAAACTAGCGATTCTTAAATAATAAGTTTGGAGAAAACAATGTGTAAAAAAATACTATTATTAGTTATCATCATCGCAACTTTTTCAATAACGATAAAGGCCGAAGATGGATCAGGAGGTCAATCCTCCGCTTTTTTAAGAAGAGGTATTAATAGCAGAGCCCTTGCAATGGGTGGCGCTTACACCGGACTCTCTAATGATATAAGTTCCACATATTGGAACCCTGCAGGATTAACTGGACTTTCCAAAACTGAATTTATGGGCATGATTTCTTTGCTTAATTATGATAGAAGTGAAATTTATGCTGCAGCTGGTCACAATTTTTCTGATGATATTGTCATTGGACTAGGATGGTACAAATTTGGCGTGGGCAATATTGATGGAAGAGATCTTAATGGAGATGCAACAGAAATATTTGATGACTCGCAAAACTGTTTAATGCTTTCTGTTGCTAAAAGATTCAATGCGTTTTCTTTTGGAGTTACAGGAAAGTATATCAATCATTCTCTTTATAAAAACTCTGCATCCGGATTAGCATTCGACTTGGGAATAAAGGTTGCTTTGTTAGACAACTCTCTTAATTTGGGATTTGTAATTCAGGACCTGGGAGGAAAGATAAAGTGGGATACAGCAAACAAAACGGAGGAATCATTACCAACAACATTGCGCATTGGGGCCTCATACAATCTACAATTTATTAATGCTATAGTATCAACAGAATTTGTTAAGGTTAATCAGGAAAAATCGTTATTAAGAGCTGGTGCAGAGTATTCCATTGTACAATTTTTTGGAGTGAGAGCAGGTTACGATGGGTTCAATCCAACTTTTGGTCTATTCATAAAATTGCCGGATAATTTATTCCCGCTTAGACTGGATTACGCGGCAATCAACGATAAAATAAGCAATGGTTATGTGAATCAGATTTCTTTTCAAATATATCTCTAGAATTTTTTTATTATTTCTTTAGAAGTTTGCAATATATAGAGACGCCTTTCGAAGCGTCTCTATAAAACAGAATTTGCTTTTGCAAAATGCAAGCTGGTAATGCTTCGGCTGGCTCAGGACGAGGTTATACAGAAGTAAAAAAGATTTTGTTGATGAAATAATAAAAGATAATAAAAATTGACAAAGATATTCATATTTTATATTTTTTATTTTGTAATGAGCAATAAAAACAAATCAAATGTTACTTTTTAGTCTCTACCTATAGCTGTAATTTTTTATTGTAAAACGTTTGTATGTAAGTAAGATAATAATAAGATAAGATTTTTTATAAAAAGACTACTTAGTCCTATATTAGTTATTATGCCGAGAAGTTCAACAAGAGAATTAGTTGCAAAGATTATTTTTTACAATAAAGTAAAACCTATATCAATAAAAATAAATAAAACCAATTAACAGTCTAAGATTATTGTAGGTAAAATCTTAGCTGTTTTAAAACTTTTTTCATTTTATAGGAGGATAGATGTTAAAACGTTTTCTTTTTATTTCGTTAGTAGCTTTCTACTTGATGTTTCCAAATAATTATCTTGCACAAGATAGCACACCAAAATCTGGGGGGCTTGCGAGATTGATGAGTATGGGACAAAATCTTTATGTGGAAGATCCACAAGATATCAAAACAAACCCGGCATACGGATCGATATATGATAATTTCTTATGGGGTGATTTGGGTACAACAAAAACTAAATGGGGAAATGACGGAAATAGTCAGTTTTTTGGTGTGAACATTCGATTAAATAATGCTATTACTGTTGGAGCAATTTTAGCTAAGAATGATCAGACATCAGAAATGTCAATTACATCGGTGGACCCATTCTATTTGTCCCAGGATGCACAACTACTAAGTTTCACTCCAAATAATAATACAGAGATTTTTGCAAGTATGTTGTTGGATAATATTTCATTAGGATTTGGCGTTTCATATATGACAGCGGAAATGAATCAGAGTAATGGTGCTAGCACGACTCAAAATATCGATTTAAGTTTTTCTCAGTTAGGTTTAAACGCAGGTATTATAATGGACTTACCAAATAAAAATAAATTTGACGTCGCTCTTTCTGTTCTTTTCCCAGGAGCAAAAAGAGTAAATAGTGCACAGACAGATGAAACATCTCAAACGATAATTAAGGCCGACGCAAGAGCTTTTTTTACTCTAAACGAAAAGATAAAATTTGTTCCATTAATGAATTTTCTTGTTGCTTCGGGGACAGATGGAACCACATATAATTCCGGATCTATTAAATCTGATAGTTATGATTTAGCGTCACGTACACAATTCTTGCTTGGCGCTGGAATAAATTATCGATTAGACAACTTCTTATTTGCAGGAGGTCCCTCTGTTTTAATGACTTCAGATAAATATACAACTACCACACCAAGTACGAAAAACACTTCTACCTCCTTAATATGGAATTTAGGTGCTGAATGGTATTGCACTAGTTGGTTAACAACTAGAGTTGGTTACAAAGCATTTACGGGCTCAGTTACTGTTCAAACTCCTTCTACTACATTTGGTAAAATTAATGAAACTACTCAAACAGTTTATGGTGTTGATGATGGATTTACTTTTGGTTTAGGATTCAAATTAAACAGATTTTCTCTTGATGCCACAGTAAATACTGATGTGCTAAGACAAGGGTTAAATAATATTGGTGGTGGTGGGGCTACACTTGGATTTCTTTCAACATCATATGCATTCTAATAATAAAATTGAATGACAATATTTTCATTGTCCGATTAGTAATTAGAAATTAAATTTGCATGTTGATATTAACTATGAATAGATTCTTTGTTGTCTTGGTAACAAATTCAAGACAGCAAAGAATATTTTTTGAAAAATAAAGTCCAATTTTTCAAAATAGTGCTATGATCATTTTAAAATCTTAAATGA
>Ga0182027_10002666_pt1 | contig 28715 bp, 26 predicted proteins | sample 712E1DmetaG_FD_121300 | JGI IMG/M metagenome (GOLD analysis project Ga0182027, IMG submission 121300) | Permafrost microbial communities from Stordalen Mire, Sweden - 712E1D metaG (Illumina Assembly) | ecosystem: Environmental > Terrestrial > Soil > Wetlands > Permafrost | place: Sweden...
AGAAGGAACCCACGTTTATTTCGGGAGACCGGAACCAGTTGGAAAACGCGCTCCTTAATATCGCGATTAACGCGCGCGACGCGATGTCCGAAGGAGGAAAGTTGTCCATAATTTCGGAAACCGTGGATCTGGACAAAAACACATTGGCGAATGAGCATTTTGAAGTAGTAGCGGGTAAGTATTTAAGGATCATCGTCGAGGATACCGGGACGGGCATGAGCAACGCGATTAAAAACCGCATTTTCGAACCATTTTTTACCACCAAAGTCGCCGGCAAAGGGACCGGGCTCGGCCTGGCGAGCGTTTACGGGTGCGTCAAACAGCATAACGGGTACATCATTGTGGATTCGCATTTAGGAATAGGCACCCAGTTCAATATTTACCTGCCTGTAATAAAATCAACCGGGCCGGTTGACGGTGTTAAGAAAGAGGCGGCGCTCAATCCAGGTAAAGGAGGCCTGCTTGTCGTGGATGATGAAGCCGTCTACGGCGACATCCTGAAGGAGATTTTCGGAGAGCTTGGATACACGGTGCATTGCTACATGAACGGCGCGGAAGCCGTTGCTTTTTACCGGGACCACTTTTCCGCGATACAGGTCGTTATTCTCGACATGAATATGCCGAAAATGAACGGGCTTGATTGTTTCAGGCGTTTAAAGGAAATCAACGCGAATGTGAAAGTGATCGTATCAACAGGCTATGGGGAAAATAAAGACCGCGCGACCCTGCAAACCGAAGGAGTGCGCGCCTTCGTGCAGAAGCCTTACCGGGCCGCGGAGTTGGCGAATAAAATAAAAGAATTAATCCAAACGCCCCCCGGGCCCCCGTAGGGGGAGAAAAGCGCCCCCTTGCCCCCGCAGGGGGAATATAGGATAATAGAAAAGTATGGAAAATAAATTTACAAGATACAAAGATACTCCAAAGTATGTATCCAAGCTTGCATGGGACAACCGTAATAATCCGACGGATCAGGAGGAAAAACTTTGGTCGATGATTTCAGGTAAAAAACTTAATGGACTGAAATTTAGAAGGCAGTTTCCAATCGGCAGATATATTGTTGATTTTTACAATCATGATAACCGACTCGTAATAGAAATTGATGGGAGCATTCATGATACTACAAAAGAATATGATAAGAATAGAGATGCTTACTTGTATGCCGGCGGTTACAAAGTTTTACGATTTAATAACTCTGAAATAGAATCTAATGTCGAAACAGTAATTCAGAAAATATTGGACAATTCAAAAACCCCTAAATTCCCCCTGCGGGCAAGGGAACTTTGAGGGGGCGTTTCGGGGCGAAGGGCGTTCTTAGTGGAGCATTTGAAAATCGGAGACATGGAGAAATTACCTATTCCTCCAACAAAAGATAGGGGACGTCCAATTCTCCCCCTGCGGGGGTCGGGGGGCGTTTCGGGGGCCAGGGGGCGTTCCGCTATACTCATCGTCGACGACAACGCCGAGATCAGGGAGACGAACGCCGAACTCTTGCGGTGCGAAGGCCATGAGGTATTCACGTACGATCCGTCTTGTCCGGACCATGGCGTGATGGCCAAATCGTATAAAGTGGTCATTCTCGACATGGTCATGCCGGACACCGACGGTTTTACCCTGCGCGAAGCGATCATCAGGCATTCTCCATTCGCCCAATTCATCATCATCACCGCGCACGCGCAACGGGAAATGCTTGACAAAGCCATGGACCTTGGCGTGTTCGCCTTTCTCACCAAGCCGTTTACCGCCGACCAGATACTTTACGCGGTCATGGGAGCGCTGCGCATGCAGGCGCTGGTGAACAAGAACCGGGAATACGAAATGGGCGAAGCGGCGCAAAGCCTGGGCCTTATCGGCAATTCCAAAATAATGGCGGAGGTCAGGCGGAAAATCTGTGAGCTTGCGCCGCTCGACGTCCCGGTGCTGATAACGGGAGAATCCGGCACCGGCAAGGAAGTAGTGGCCCGGTGCGTGCACGATTACGGCCGGCGCGCGTCGGGAAGGTTCACCGCGATCAACTGCGCGGGCCTGTCGCCCACCCTCATCGAATCGGAACTGTTCGGCCACGCGCAGGGCGCGTTTACCGGCGCGACGCATACCCGGCACGGGTATTTCGAGGTGAGCGACGGAGGCACGCTGTTTCTCGACGAAATCGGCGACCTGCCGCTTGAGCTTCAAAGCAGGCTGCTGCGCGTGCTTGATATCGGAGAATACAACCGGGTGGGCGACACCGAACCGCGAAAGACCGACGTGCGCATCGTGTGCGCCACGAACAAGGACATTGCGGCAATGGTCAAGGAAGGGGTTTTCCGCAAGGACCTTTTTTACCGCATCCAGGGCGGTCACATCGGCCTTTCGCCTTTGCGCGATCGCAAGGAAGATGTTCCGGCATTGGCGCAGTATTTTATTCAACAGGAGAAGTGCGCCGTCGCGCCCGACGCGCTTACCGAGCTTGCCCGATACGACTGGCCAGGAAACGTCCGCCAGCTCAAAATGGCCATGCAGCGCTGCGCGGGCCTGGCGGTCAACAAAATAATCACCCGCGACAACGTGTCACGGGTGCTGGAAACTGCCGGGCATCCCGGGAACATTGAAGAGTGCGGCCGCGCCATACCGACATACAGGGAATTTAAAAGCACGGTATTAGTCGCGGCTGAAAAGGACTATTTTCAATCGCTGGTTGATGCGGCGAACGGCAACATTTCACATGCCGCGAGAAACGCGGGAATGGACAGGAAGAATTTCTACGAAAAGCTGAAACAACTGGAAATAACGAACACAAAGGGTACATGAAAAGCTTACCAAACGCAGTGCTTGTAATTTTTCCGCATCTCATTGTCTTTCGTAATCAGCAACGCTTGCGCAACTACCGCCTGGGCAACTATAATGCGGTCAAAAGGGTCACGGGTCCAGTTAATTTTCTCTGCCGATTCAACAACGGTCTCAAAGGGATCGCCGCAAACCCGTATACCAAAATCCTTTGCTAAAGATTTGAAGATTCGTTCCGGCTTTTCGTTTATACGGTTGATCTCAAGGAGAAATTGCATTTCAAGTCGAACTATCGGGGACACCATGAGTTCGAAGGTTTCAATTGCTTCCATCGCCCTCGTGCCAAGTCGATCTATTTCGCCCGCATAGAGCCATAAAACCGTATGCGTGTCGCAGTGCGCTATGGTCGCCATAGATGAGACCAGTCGATATGGACGAGCTTTTCAGGATCGCCTTTGATAATCGGACGTTTTTTTGCATTGGCCAGTTTGCTCTTCTTTTGCACCGAAACGATCCGAAGCATGTGCCCTCGTCGATTGATTTCTTGGGGTATCCCGGTTTCGGCTACGCGATCGAGGATCCGATAGACATTTTGTCTCAAGGCAGATGCGGTCAAAGCCATGTTAAAATCTCCTTAAATATCGTACGACTTAATTATAATATATGGTACGTACGTTTTCAAGAATTTCGTGTTTTATTTTTATCCTGAATTTTTCCAGATATTAAGGCGAATCAGTATCCAGCAACTTTCCAAGGCCAAGAGGACGCGCGGTCATCTGCACGAGAATTGAAGCTATCGCGCAGTCCTCCACCCAAACGACATCCTTCTTGACATGCGGTGTTTCCTTGCAGAAAGCGCTTTTTTTCGATGGTCCTTGTCGCACCGGCTATTGAGCGGTATATTATATCATGAAAATAACTTCAGGCAATTAAAGGAGGATCCCCATGAAAAAGAACATGCTCTTTAAAGGTCTATCGGTGTTTTTGCTCTTTCTCTTTCAGGCAAACGCTCAATTCAGCGGTTGGCAAAATTTTACCAATACAACTCCTATAACTTCTTTGGCCGATAACGGGCAAGAAATTATTGTTGGAACCAGCGGTGGAATAGTTAAAATAAATAAAACTACGGGGCTGAAAACTATTTTTACAAAAGCAAATGACAGACTTTTTTCCATTGACATTACAAGTTTGCTGGTAGACCAAAACAAACAACTTTGGCTTGGAACAACTCAAGGACTTTCAAAAGAAGGAGTCGATACCGCTATTTTCACAAAAGCCGTTGACTCCACCATGTCTGTATATAATCTTTGTAGGATTAACTCTTTGTCTTTGAGGCAAAATGGCAATTTGATATTTGGAATGCAAATGGGATTGGCCAATTTCGATGGTCAAAAAACAAGGGTTTTTAGATATACAGCCGCCAATTGGAATGAGTTTTTCGATATTAGCGATCCTGATTGGACTGGGAGTTGTGATCTTATGGATCCACCTCAGGATTGGGTAAACTGTGTTGTTTCAGATTCATCAACTTTTTTATGGGCAGGTACCAGAAAAGGGCTTTTTAAAACCGATTTTTCAACGTGGACTTCCTTTGATACGGTAAACAGTAAATTGCCGAGTAATCAAATCACCTGCCTGGCAATTGTTGATTCCAAATCTCTATGGGTCGGCACCAGCAAAGGACTCGCGCAATTAAAATCAAACGCCTGGCAAACAATAAATGCGCCAAATTATAATCTATCCGATTCAATACGCTGTCTTTTTGTTGATTCTCAAAAACGCCTCTGGTTAGTAAATAGTCTTGGCCTTGTTCAAGCAATCTTGGGGAATTGGTCACTTGCTGATGGAAGTGCGATCGCAAAAAATATTTGCGCAATCATAGAAGATGCGCAGGGCGCTATCTGGGCTGCAACAGACACTGCACTTTATATTTATAACAACAATCAATTACAGTTTTTTGCCGGTTTAAACAATATCGGGATTCCAATCAATAGCGGATACACAAATTTTGTCGAAGACTTTAAAGGGAATGTTTGGGTTGGATGGTGGCAACCAGTCAATATCGGAATCGCGAATTTCAACGGAAACACCTGGTCCGGCAATCTTATAAGTTCCTTGTCTGCTTCAGTGACGGCTTTGTGCGTTGACGAAAATAAAAATGTCTGGGCGGCTACAGGCAATGGCATTATGTATTTCAGTGAAAGCACCCCTTCGATATTTACAAAGGCTAATTCTGAAATCCCCGGTGATAATATTTATTCTATTGTTTGTGATTCAAAAGGAACTATCTGGGCTGGAAGCGATTCCAGTCTATTGTCCTTTTCAGAAGGACAATGGGTAAATCATTCCACGGGCCTATCCACAAAACATATTGCCGGATTATTCTGTGATAAGAAAAACAATATTTGGGCCTGGTCAAATGAGACAAATCAAATAGGGCCCGGCGGTCTTGCCTATTTTGACGGCAATGAATGGAAAAACCCCATTTTAAACTCAGGGCAAATTGCGAAGGTAATGTCAGATTCATCGGGAAATATTTGGGTTTGGGTTCATTCTTATTCTAGTTCAATTTGCGTAGAATTTGACTATACGTTGCTTGCCAGATTCGATGGCCAACAATGGACCAATTTTACTACCGACAGCATGCATTTACCCTGCAACCGTATTTATTCCGTTACTGTAGATACTACCGGCGTTGTTTGGGCGGGGACGTGCGGCGGCAGTGCTGCATTCATTAATAATTCATGGAAATTTTATAATACAAACAGTCTTAGCCTACCCTTTCACAAGCAGACGCCTGATTTTATCGATTCAAAGCACAATTATTGGATCGCTCAAGGTGGTGATGGAATATTTCTTAAAAAAAACACAACAGGAATCTTAGTAAACAAAAATAACAGAGCTTCCATTCAAAACCAAGGGTCATTATTGATTTCCCATAACAAGGCAACTCATTCAATCACAATAAAATATGGCTTAAAATCTCCAGGCAACGCAAACATCAGTATCTTTGACCTGCAAGGAAAAGTACAATGGTCTATGGCAAAATGGCATTCATCCCCAGGTTCTTTTTCATGTAGTTGGAACGGAAAAACTGCCTCTGGCAATAAAATCCAGGCTGGAGTTTACGTTGTCCGCTTTCAGAATGCCAATTGTGCGAGCAGCGTAAAAATTACTATGCCAGAATGATTTTATGGCAAAATGGCAATCTTATGGGAACGAAGCTCCTTTTAAAAAAACATTGGGAGTTGTATAAATGTTTGACATCTTGTCTAACATTTGTTACACTTAATACAGAACAAGTATTAACCGGGAGATGTCACCATGCATGCCGTTAGCATTCGCGATTTAATGCATAATTTTTCGCATTATTTGAAGGAAGTTAAATCCGGGGAAGGCATTACGGTCCTTAAAAGAAACGTCCCCGTTGCCGATATCGTCCCCCATGAAAACGCCATTCGTTTTCCCGGATGGAAAAGGACCATTAACAGACGTAAAATCAAGGGAGAGGCTTTTTCAAGAACCGTGATGAAAAGCAGGAAAGATCAATAATGAGGGCGTTTATCGATACTTCTTCTCTCTTTAAAAAGTACATTGAAGAAAACGGGTCAAAAAAATTAGAAGACTTCCTTAAACTGGTTTCGGAAATAATAATCGCGCCCGTAACAATTCTTGAAGTTAATTCGATTCTGGGGCGAAGGCTAAAAGAAAAATCGTTAAATCCTTTGGATGCAAAATGGATTGAGAAAGAATTTTTACACGATTATGATTATTTTGGTGTTGTTGAATTTAATGACAATCTTGTTCGAGAGTGTATTCGAGTCATCAGGAAGCATCAGCTAAAAGTGCTGGACGGCATTCAACTTTCTTCGGCTGTTCTTTCAAAACCAGCACTTTTTATCGTTTCGGATATACGCCTCTTTGAAGCCGCAAAAAAAGAAATGCCGGGGGTTGAATTTATCGGGTAATTTTTTAAACTGTCGAAGGGCCAGATACAAGGTTCCCTTGGTCTCTAAATCCGTCTTTACTACGCAAATGCCGCAGCAAAGACGAATAGATACTCTAATGCGGATGGGCATGGACCGTGTGGAAGTGCCGGTGTACGTGAACATGCACGAGGTTATGCTGCTTTAAAAAATCATTGTCCGACAAAATTTCTTCTGGGGTGCCGCTACGGACAATGCTTTGAGCGTCCCCGAACACATGCACGACATCCGCGATTTCCTCCACGAGGTGCAAATCGTGCGTTGCCATGATAACGGTTTTTCCGGCTTTGTGAGCGTCGACGATCACGGCGATGATATCGCGCGTTGTCTGCGGATCGAGCCCTGCCGTGGGTTCGTCGAAAAGGAGCACTTCGGGCTCAATGACAAGCACCGAGGCGATGGCGGCCTTTTTCTTTTCCCCAACGCTGAGCTGGTGCGGCGACCGTTCGAGCAGGTGCCTTATTCTCAGGCGCTCGGCTACGCTTTCGAGGCGAGAAAGGATTTCGTTTTTAGGAATGCCGAGTTGCAGCGGCCCGAACACTATGTCTTCCTTGACGGTAGGGCAAAAGAGCTGAATGTCGGGGTTCTGGAACACGAACCCGACCCTGGCGCGAAAGGCCCGCTGGGTCAATGCATCGTCCATGGCATGGCGGGTCACCGGCTGTCCTGAAAAGTTTACCGTGCCCGTATCGGGAAAAATCAAGGCGTCGAGCATTGTAAGGAGCGTCGATTTTCCCGTGCCGTTGGCGCCAATGATCGCCACGCGATCACTGGCGTTGACTGATAGGTCAATGCCGCTTAATGCCGGGATGTTTCCCGGATAAGAATAAGAAACACCGGTCAGCGAAAGAATCGATTCAACCATAGCGTGCCTGCGATTACGACGATTGAAAAGGTTAGTAAAAGAATATCAATTGGTCCGGCTTTAAATTCCTCAAGGACTTTCGGTTCACCCGAATACCCGCGCGAAATCATGGCGTCGTAGACCTGCGTTTGCATGCGGTATGATTTCAGCCACAGGCCGGCCATGTTCATTGCCGCGATTTTTTGCCCGGCCTTGGTCGAGCTCACAAAGCCGACGCGGCTTTTAATCGCACAAAATGTTTTTTGAATGGTATCGAGGAATAAATAAATATACCGGTAGCACATACCCATGGTCATCACGAAAACCTGGGGAACTTTAAATATCCGCAGAACTTTTAAGAGAGCATGGTGCCTTGTTGTCAAGACCAAGAGCACGGCAAAAGATACGGACGCCAGAACCCTCATGAAAAAAATCATGGCGGAGCCGAGGCCCTGCCGGGTTATTGAAACATGTTGGGAAAAAACAGTATAGGAAAAAACGCTGTCGCCGGGCGTGATGGCGCTGAAAATGGCCGGAACCACGATAAAAAACGAAAACAGGGGAACAAATAGCAAGGTCCGCTTAAGGAAAAATCCAAGGCTTATGGAGGATACCAAGGCCAGTATGATGCCGGTCAGGTAAAAGCCGCTTAATGCAATCACGCTTTTGGAAACCAGGACGCAACAGACCAGGACAACAATGGCAAGGCTTTTGAAGCGCGGATCGCGGCCCTGCAAAAAACCATGTCTGGACGCTGTTTCGTCGTTTGAAACTGTCGCTTGTATAAATCCGATAGCGCTAAGAATCGAACGTTCGATAAAACCATCGGCTTTTCTTGAACTTCCCGCATCGCGGTCATTTTTTACAAGAAATTTTCCTAATAGAAACACGATGCCGAAGCACAGCGCAATGCCAATAATGGCCGAAACGACGTACGCCAAACTTACATGTTTTATGCCCAGGTTTTGCCAGGCTTTAAAAGTGTAATCACGTAACGGGGCGTTCCATAGGGAAGAGAGCTTTTCAAGGCCTTTGGGAACATACCCCACGAGCTCTTTTATTTTTTCCGCGTCCCATTCGCCCCACGCGTCTCCCGCTTTGAATTTTTCGGGCAGAATAAGCCCCAGCGGAGAAAGGACGGCCAGGCCGCCAAGACCTATCCAAAGTTTTGTGGAAAGCTTCACCGGGAAGCCTCCGCATCCGATTGTAAAAGCGCGGGTTCCTGCTTTTGGAGAAACTTTACAACCAAGGCCGTTACCAGGAGTTCAACCCAGCCGAAAACCAGGGCATGCCCTCCTACCATAGCGGGCACGGCGATTCTCATTGTGTAAGGACAATACAGGGCCTGGCCCGACGCCGTATGGTGCAGCAAGGGCTGGAGCCCGAATTCAACGCCCGCGCAGGCGGAGGCAATGACTAAACCAAGGTACGCGCCAATTCCGGCGGCAACGACTTTTCGAAATGCCTCAGGTTTGCTTTTCAAACTTATCGCACGGTAAATATAGTATCCTGTAAACGGCATGACGAACGCCATGTTGAAGCAATTCGCGCCAAGCGCTGTAAGCCCGCCGTCGCCGAATAAAAACGCCTGGAGCGTCAGGGCGACGCTCACCGCGAGGCAGGCGGCCCACGGGCCGCACAAAACGGCCAGAAGCACCCCGCCCACCGCATGACCGGTCGTGCCTCCGGGAATCGGGACATTGAACATCATGATGACAAAACTGAAAGCCGCACCTATCGCCATGATCGGGACTTGTTTTGCCCGTAGGTTTTTTTTAACTTTACTTGAGGCAATGGCCCAGATCGGAACCATTGCGCCATAGCCCGCGACGCAGGTGATCGGGCCTAAATATCCGTCGGGAATGTGCATAAATATCCACCTTGGTTCAACAATACAAATATACATGAAGAATTGAATTCATGCTACGAATAAATAAATTGTGGCATTAAAGTGCTACGTTATTTATTTTCATAGCACGCAACATCTTCACCCATTACAAAAAGGAGTTGTTTCATGCATCTTGGAAAAGTTTTTGCTTTTATAACGCTCATGTCAATGGGCGCCTTTGCCCACGAAAACGACGGACTCCTTACAATCGTTAATACTGATAATGATACGCTTGATACCGCAAAGGTGGCGCATCACGACAGTGCCAAAGCCATAATCGAACTGGAAAAGATGACTGTGTACGGGCAGCATTACCAAAATCAGGTGGGAGCCAAGGACGCCGCCAGCAGCGGGACGTATTCCAGCCAACTTCTGGAAGACCGTCCGCTCCTGAGGCCCGGCGAGGTTGAAGAACTCGTTCCCGGGCTCATCGTCACCCAGCATAGCGGAGCGGGCAAGGCGAACCAGTTTTTGCTGCGCGGCTTTAACCTCGACCACGGCACCGACTTCGCGACGTCGGTCGACGGCGTACCGGTGAACCTGCCGACGCAAGCACACGGACAAGGCTACGACGATCTCAACTTCCTTATTCCCGAACTGATCGACCACGCCAACTATTTCAAGGGGACCTACAATGCGGCGGAGGGCGATTTTTCCTCCGCGGGCGCCATCGACATATTCTACGACAAGCAGCTTGCGCGCCCTTTCGTGACGGCCACCGTCGGTTCCTTCAACTACTGGCGCGGCCTGGCCGCTTCATCAACCGATCTGGCCGGCGGAAAGCTTCTTCTCGGATTTGAGGCCATGCACCAGGACGGGCCATTCGTCGTCCCGCAGGACTACAACAAGTACAACGGTGTTCTGCACTGGTCCCGCCAGCTCGGCGAAGGGATTTTCAATATAGAAGCCATGGGATATTCCGGTGAATGGAACGCCACCAACCATATTCCCCAGCGGGCAGTGACCGAGGGCCTCATCAGCGTCTGGGGCACCGAAGATTCCAGCGACGGCGGCACGTCGCACCATTACAGCCTGTCGAGTTCGTGGAATGGAAGCCTGGCGGGCGGAACGCTTTCGGCAAACGCTTATGCCGTAAAGTACGACATGAATCTTTTCTCGGACTTTACCTATTTTCTTAACGATACAACAAACGGCGACCAGATGAACCAGAAAGACAATCGATGGTTCTTTGGAACATCGGACCGCTGGCAGCGGGAAGACACGGTCCTGGGCTTTCAGGAAAAAGCCCGGATAGGCCTTGACGCGCGTTACGATTTGATCGATCCGGTGGCGCTGTATCACACCGTAGATCGGCGGCGGCTCGAATCCTGGGGCGTGGACAGCGTAACCGAGTCAAAAATCGAACCGTGGGCCGACCTGGAGAGCCGCTTCGCGTCATGGATGCGCCTCACGCTCGGCCTGAGATACGCCCATTTGAACGCCGATGTGCGTTCCGATTACACGGAAAATTCCGGAAGCGCCGAAGGGGACATCGTTTTGCCGAAGGCGACGCTCATTTTAGGGCCATGGGCCAACAACGAGTTTTACTTTAATTACGGGGACGGCTATCATTCCAACGATGCTCGCGGCACAACCGCAATAATACAGCCGAAAACGGGCGACTCGCTTCCCAAAGTAACGCTTCTCGTACGATCGCGCGGGTTCGAGATCGGTGCGCGCAACAACGACGCCATTCCCGGATTGCAAAGTTCGCTGGCCCTGTGGCTTTTGGATTTCAACTCGGAGTTGGTATGGGACGCCGACGAGGGGACCACCGATCCCGCGGGGCCCACGCGCCGGATGGGCGTCGAGTTGAGCGAACACTATCAACCGATTCCCTGGCTGCTCTTTGATTTTGACGCGGCGTTTTCCCGGGCGCGATTCACGGATGACGAGGGGCCGGACGGACAGTATGTGCCGGAGGCCATAAATACGATGGTGTCCGCCGGAGCTTCCATTCACCGGCTCGGACCGTGGTCGGCAAGCCTTTTCCTGCGTTACCTGGGCCCAAGGGCGCTCACACAGAACGACAGCATAGAGTCGGCGCCTTCCACGCTCTTTAACGGCCAAATCGCCTACGATGTCAATCACACGGTCCGCCTCACCCTTGACATTTTAAATATCTTTAACGTGCAGGTCAACGACATGGAATATTACTATACGAGCCGCCTTAGGGGAGAGCCCACCGCGGGCATCAGCGACTATGAAATCCATCCCTCCGAGCCGCTGAGCTTTCGGCTCAGCCTGACGACCAAGTTTTGATAAAACCCTCCACCGGTGGTTTCCGCTTACAGGTTAAAAAACCACCACACGAGATTGACGCCCATGCTGAGCGCAAGCCGATGGAGCTTTTCACCGTCATGATAGACCTCTTCGTCTTCCATGCCGTCGCCGATGTCGGAACTGAACGCGTAGAACACCACCATGCGTTTGTCGAAAAATATCCCGAATCCCTGGGCGGGCAAACCGTCATGCACGTGGATTTTCGGCAGGCCCGGCAGTTTGTAAAAACAGGAGTAGATGGGGTGCGAGTTCGGGACCGCGACAAGCGGATTTTCCGGAAACAGCGCCTGCATCTCCCGGCGAAACGATTTGTCCATGCCGTAGTCGTCGTTGGCAAGTAAAAAGCCCCCGCCGATAAGGTACTTTCGAAGCCTCAGGCGCTCCTGCGGCGTGAACCTGACGTCGCCATGTCCGGTCATGTAGATGAAGGGAAAATGGAAAAACTGGTCGTCCATGATCTCGACAACCGCCGTGGTGTCGCATATCGGAATTTTGGTTTCGTCCTTAACGGCCCTGGCCAGGTTCGGCAGCGCCGAAGGCCCGTTGTACCAGTCGCCGCCTCCGCCGTATTTAAGCCGCGCCAGGGTAAATTGACACTGGCAATACGAAGAAGAGGAAAGGGCCACGAAAACCGCCGCGGCCAAAGGCCATGTAAAAAATCGACTATGCCGCATTTCAGATCTCCCAAATATCAATTTGTCATCGTTTGATCTTGACGGCCACGATGGCCCCGGCAATATAGGCGATCACCCACCAGCAATACGCATATCGTGAAAACAAATGCAGCGTTCGGTTGACCGCAATGCCGCTTCCAAACGTTATCCAGCGCCTCCACATCAATACGGTGTCAATAAGCATTGCCGATAGCGCGGAATACCCGAGGAAACCATGAACGGTGATCGGGATCCGTTTTGACCCGATTATCATGAATACTGTCGCGGTGATATCGCAAAAAACGCCGAGGGTCAGGAAGATGATGGTTGCTTTATCGATGGTCTTTCGTTTTTGCTCCCGTATGATCGCGATCGAATAAAATAACAAGGCAAAATTGACAATTACAATCCCGATAACTAAAGTTTGATTGAGCATGTCCTTCTTTCAGAAAAAGAAATTGGAACTTAAACGATTTTTCCATCAATTACTTCAGCGAGGTTCCGGTCGTCGACATGCTGAGCGCCACGTGCTTCACCCCCACCTGGGATTTGAGCAGGCTGGCGAGTTTTTCAACCCCGCGCGCCTTTCCGCGCACGGCGATGATTTCAAGGCAATTGTGATGGTCGAGGTGGATGTGCTGCGTTGAGATGACTATTTTTTGAAAATCATGCTGGATGTCCATGAGCTTATTGACCAGCTCGCGCTTATGGTGGTCATAATTCATGGTCAACGCGCCGGCGACTTCATTGTCGCAGAGCCATTGTTTCTTCACCAGGTCGGCCCTGATTAAATCGCGGATGGCCTCCGAGCGGTTCTTGTAATTGCGGCTTTTAATATGCTCGTCGAATTCCTTGATCAGGTCTTTTTCCAACGATATTCCAAAACGATAAAGATCACTCATTTTTCAGGGCCTTATTTGAGAATATGAATCATTAAAAAAATCATTGCTATATATTAATGATTTAGATTACCTTTATTTATCGTCAGAACAATCCAAAATGAAAAAAAGGAAATTCTTTTTCTCCGGCAAAATCAGGGAAATCTTATTAACCCACAAGGTGGATAAGGTTCTGTATGGGTAATTATCTACGCTAAACGCGTATATAATTCGCCTACAGAACCTAATCGGATAAATCCTGGTTAAAATTACATTATGACACCTCAGACCTTGCCAAATACCCTTATTGCATATCTGACCGAAAAATTCCCCGCCGAAACGCCAATACTTGCGGTAATGTCCGACATATCCATCCAGGGTAATTATGGGACGCAATGGCTGGTTGCCACGGAAACCCTGCTCTGCATTATTTCGGAGGAAAACGGAATTTTTCAGGTGATCCGATCAATGGAAATAAGCGCTGTTAAGAAAATCGAAACAGCGTCCCATGTTGGCAGCGAATCAATAGAAATTGAAACGGCCAACGGATGCGCAAGGATCATTGCATATTCAAACGCGAAAAAGCCCCAATTTACCGAATTCATCACGCAACTAAAGCGAATGATTGCAGCTTCCGGGAAAGCCCGGTCCTTTGAAAATGAGAAAATAGAAATACGGTCTGAAGCGGAGCCGCAGACCATAAAAAGGCTTACGGGTAACAAATTTCATAGATATATTGAAAAAATAAAAATGCTCGTAAAGGTTTTCCAATTCGTGCGCCCCTATAAAAAAACCTTGCTTGCTTTGTTTCTGGTCATGGTGGCGGGAACTTGTTTCGGCCTGATCGGCCCTTATATCAGCAAATTGTTTATCGACGTTATTTTTAAACCCGGTCGTTCCTCGGGCGTGTATGAAAATGCCCGATGGCTTGTGTGGGCAATAGCCTTATTGCTTGTCGCCGGTATTGCCCAGGTGGGGCTGTCGGGCGTACAGCAGCGGTTTTCGGGTATTTTAGGATACAAAATGCTCCATGACGTCCGGGTAGCCATGTATGAAAAGCTTCAATTCCTCTCCCTTTCCTTTTATGACAAGCACCAGACGGGCGCGCTTATCGCCAGGGTGAACCAGGACACCGCCGAGCTGCAGCACCTCATGGTCGATTTCTTTCCGGTTACGATCGAAAGCTTTTTACTGCTCGCGGGCGTGGGAACGTTCCTTTTTATACTCAGCTGGCAATTGACCTGCGTCATTATCGTGCCGCTCTTGGCCGCGATCGTTCTGCTAAGGAACATGTTCCCCCGCTTGTCCGTTTATTACAACCGTTTTTTCCATTACCGCTCGCAGGTAAGCGCCCTGGTCAACGATACGCTTTCGGGGGTCCGCGTTGTCAAGGCCTTCGGCCGTGAAGCCGTGGAGACGGCCCGGTTCAAAAGGCGCAGCGCATTGTTCCGCGGTTCCGGAATCGTCCTTGCCAAAAAATGGAGCGTTTATTATCCCGCATTTTCCTTTTTCATGATGCTTGGGGCCGTTCTTGTCTGGCTGGTTGGCGGGGAGCTCGTCTTGATACAAAAAATGACGCTCGGGGCCGTCGTGGCTTTTGCGGGCTATCTGGCCATGTTTTACGGGCCGGCGATCGCGCTGGGACAGATGGCGGGGACCATCGCTAATGCCCTCAGCGCGGCGGAAAGGGTATTCGAAGTCATGGACGCCGTGCCCGACATCACCGACGCGCCAAACGCGGTGGGAATGCCCGTTATGAAAGGGTCATTGGAATTGCGCGGCGTGGTTTTCGGCTATGAAAAAAGCAACCCGGTCATCAATGGCATGAGCATGAAAATCCAACCATTCCAGCGCGTGGCTTTCGTGGGCAAAAGCGGCGCGGGCAAAAGCACCATCGCGCAACTTTTGTGCCGTCTCTATGATGTTGACAAAGGGGCTATTTTAATCGACGGGATCGACGTCCGGAAAATCAAACAGGCCGACCTTCGCCGCCACATCGGCGTGGTGCTCCAGGAAACGTTCCTTTTCAACGGGACCATTTATGACAACATCGCCTACGCCAAGGCCGGTGCGTCGAGAGATGAAGTGATCGAAGCGGCAATCGCGGCCAACGCCCATGATTTCATCATTGATAAGCCCGACGCGTACGACACCCAGGTTGGCGAGCGCGGCGACAGGCTTTCGGGAGGGGAAAAGCAGAGGATCGCCCTGGCACGCGCGCTCCTGCATGATCCGGCCATTCTGATCCTTGACGAGGCAACATCGTCAGTGGACACGTATACCGAAAAAAAAATCAAGGAAGCGCTTGACAATCTACCAAAAAAAGTTACCGTCGTTGGAATAGCGCACCGGCTTTCGACCCTTGAAAATTACGACATATTGTTCGTCATCGACAACGGTGCGATCGTCGAGGCCGGGACGCATGAAGAGCTTATGGCCCAAAAAGGGCATTTTTATGGTCTCGTTACAGGCCGGGAAAACACGGGGGCTTTTGCATGAACGCACTTGACCCCGCGACCCTGATAGTGAATCGAAACCCAAACGGCCTTTGCGATATGATTGCCGAAGGTAAAACCTATCGCAACGTGCGGTGCACCCAGCTTTTCCCTTTGTCCGATCCGCGGCGCTATATTGTCGTGTCTCACAAGCCGGGTCAAATGCGGGAGGACATCGGAATTATCAGGGACATGAAAGGGCTTTCTTCTTCCGTATACCAACTATTAAGAGCGGAAATCGACATCGGGTATTTTGTTCCGGAAATCCTGTCCATACGGTCGATTGAAAAAACGAAAGGCAACCGCTCCCTGGAAACGTGGACCGTGGAAACGGACAGGGGCGGTAAAACATTTCAGCTTGCCTCCCCGAAAGAAAACGTGACGATCAGCGATAAGGGGACCGTTTTTATTATTGATACTGAAAAAAGCAGATATAAAATCACCGATTATCAGGCCCTTCCCGTTTCCGTGCGGGATAAGGTGGAGAAATATCTTTCATAAAGTACGAAGAGGATTTTTATGAAACTCTATTGCTGGAACACCAACGGCATCAGGGGCGCGGTCAAGAACGGAATGCTTGATTGGCTTGAGCACGAGCGGCCCGATATTCTGTGCGTTCAGGAAACCAAGGCCTTCGATCCGCAGACCGTGCTTGACAAAACAGTCCTGTCGCCGAAGGGATATCATACGTATTGGAACTGGCCAATGCAGAAGAAAGGCTATAGCGGTGTGGCCATTTTTTCAAAAAAAGAACCCGATGCCGTTGAAAAAGGTTTTGGAATCGACGCATTTGACAAGGAAGGTCGGGTCCTTATCGCGCACTACCCATCGTTTACGGTCATCAACTGTTATTTCCCCAACGGCAAGCAGGGCCCTGAACGGCTCAGGTATAAAATGGGGTTTTATGACGCATTTCTTGACTACTGCGATAGCCTTAAGAAAAAGAAGAAAAACATCATCATGTGCGGGGACTATAATACCGCGCACAAGGAAATCGACCTTGCCCATCCAAAGCAAAACGAAACTGTGTCCGGGTTTCTGCCCGAGGAACGCGCGTGGATCGACAAATACCTGTCGCACGGGTATCACGATACCTTCCGGATGTTCCACACGGGCGGCGGCCATTATTCGTGGTGGGACTTTAAAACCCGGGCCCGCGAGCGGGACATCGGCTGGCGCATCGACTACATTTTCGTGTGCAATGACCTCAAGAAAAAAGTAGGGGACGCGTTTATCGATAAAGAAGTGTTAGGCTCAGACCATTGTCCGATCGGCGTGGAGATTGAAGTGTAGCAACGTGTGCCACACTGCACGAAGGCGCGGCTTACCAATAAATTCAACAGTCCGTCAGAACTGCAGCGCTTTAGTGCTGCCGGTGTTGTTTGCTGGACTCGTCCCGGTCTTTTCTTCCGCGCGCGTTTATGGCTTTCGCTTTTTCCTTTATTTTCCATTTTTCCAGGGTTTCGGCGTCAGCCATATCCTGGATTCGCCCCGTTGCCCGTTTGTTTTTTATCAAATCTTCCCTTGAAATAACCGATATTTCCGTTTTGTCGACAACGACGGTCATTCGTCGTTTATAGCATTCTTTTATGTCTATACCTGCAGCATCAGTGATAATGTCGATTTGTACTGGTGAACGCCCCATTCTGAAGAAATTACCCGGTTTCGTAAAATGGTCCATTTCAATTGTTGGGGCGCCGAACTCATATAATGCCTTTTTGAGCTTTCGTAAATTTTTCTCGTCGACAGCGATAAGAAAATCAATATCCTTTGTTGCCCTTGGGTATCCATGAATCCCAACTGCCCAGCCGCCGACTAGAAGATATCGGACTTTATTTGCGTTTAGAAAATCTATAAATTCTTTGAAGTCTTCCGGTAGTGGCCTTCGTGCCATAAAAACACTCCCGCAAATATGTTATTGTTCTTAATTTCTCTTTATAGCCAGATTTTACCAAATAAATTCTTTCTTGTTCTTCATGTTCTTCAGCCGTTCCAAAACTTACATCTGTTCTATCCATTTTATCTCTCATTTAGCTGTGCCTGGGCGAGATGGTATTCTTCCTTTTGTTGGAAGATATTCCGAACAATGTCTTTATTGTATTGAATATAACTGTCAGATTTCGCTGCCAAAGTATTGCCTCCTGATTACTTCCTTTCGGGCTTTTCCAGCTCCGCCAGCCTTTTCCGCGCGAACAGGCATTGATCGTCGTTTGCCTTGGTAGCGCAGCCAGAAAAATCGATGAAATAATTCCAGGCTTTTACAGCCTCCATGAGGAGCGCCTGATTGAATTGTTCCTGAGAACTTTTCTTATCGAGCGTGTAGGCGTGATAGTAGAGGATTTCGCGCTTGAATTCGGGCGTGAGCTGGATCACGGAGCCGGCCTGCGAGGAAAGCGCGGCCTCGATGCGCTCCTGCGCGTCGTCAAAGGAACCCAGATGGAAATATGCCTCCCCGAGAAACGCGTCGATGGCGGGGTCGGAAAATTTTGTCCTGAGTTTTTCAAGGACGCTCCGGGTCTTCTCGAATTCCTTGAAATGCCGCAGGTCGATGATGGCCATGCGGATCTGCGCCTCAAGGTACTCGTTGGCAAGCCCTCCTTTTTCCATCGACGGCACCATTTTATAGGTGTTGGCGGCGTCGTCCCAGCGGCCCTCGCGCTCCAGGGATTTGCCTTTATCAAGAAGTGGGATGGTGGCGGACTGCATAAACCTGGGCGGCGTGTTGCTTACGAAGGTGCTTCGCCACAGGGCGACGCCCGACAGGAAAAGCGCGAAAACCGATACGATCAGCGAAAGCGCGCCGAAGTGCCGCTTGATTGAAAAAGGGATCTTGACCTTTTTGCCGGAACCCCAGGAGGTGAACGACTGGGCGCAGACGTCCAGGTCTTCCAGTATCCGCTTTTCGGAGATCGGCCGGTGGTCGCGGTTTTTGCAGAGCAGCTTGTCGATGAGCTCTTCGGTGAGCGGCGAAATCGAGGGCCGGAGCTTGCGCAGCCGCGTGTATTTACATTCGTTGATTTTCTGGATGAGGCCCGTGAGGTTTTCCGCGGTAAAAGGTTTCTGGTTTGTAAAAAGTTCGTACAGCACGATGCCCAGGGAAAAGAAATCGCTGCGGATATCGAGCTTTCCGCCGGAAAGCTGCTCGGGCGACATGTAGTGGAACGTACCCACGATCATGCCCTGCATGGTGTTCGAGGTGATGCTCAGGGGTTTCGCGGCGCCGAAGTCCATGAGCTTGATCAGCTTGCCCCCCGTGATCATGATGTTTTCCGGCTTGATGTCGCGGTGCAGGATGCCGTGGATGTTTTCGCCGGTGGGCGTGCTGATCTGCACGTTGTGCGCGTATTCGAGGGCCTTGACAATTTGAGAGGCCATGGACAGGATGTCGCGCTCGCCTATCTTGGGGTTGGCGATCATGTACTCGCGCAGCGTCTGGCCGGTGATGTACTCCATTTCGATGTAAAAGTACCCGTTGACCTCTCCGGTGTCGAAAACGCGCAAGACATTGGGATGGTCGAGGCGCGCGGTGAGCTGCGCCTCCCTCCTGAACCGCTGGAAAAAATCCTCGTCGTCGATGAGCGATGGCTTGAGGATTTTGATGACCCGGTCGAGGTCGAAGGGGTTATTGTGCGCTTTGTAAATTAACGCGGTGCCGCCCTCGTTGATTTTTTCCAGAATGCTGCAGTTGCCGATCGTTTTGCCGATGAACGGGTCGGCCGGCGTTACAATGGCCTGCGGCGCCTTCACATACAGCTCATCGTTGAGTTCGAACGTGCTTTCCTTATCGGTATCGCTCATAAAGAAGCCCCCTCGATGATCCGGTTAATGTCTTCCCTGATGGTCGCGATTTTTTTTCGGACCATGTTCGACGCTTCCGGGACCGGCAGCCCCCGCGGACCCCGGCACGAAGCATAAAATTTGATTTTAGGTTCGGTACCGGATGGACGCGCAGTAATAATAGTCAGGTCGTCACAGAAAAACTGAAGCACGTTGGACGAAGGAAGGTCGATGTCCCTGACTTTCAGGCCGGAGGCCACATTCAATGTCGTGTGGTCCAGGAAATCTTTCACAGCGAGGACGCGCTGACCGGCAATGGATGCCGGCGGCCGGGCGCGAAGTTTTGTCATGAGATTGTTCATGGTCCCGAGGCCGGATTCGCCCTTGAAGTAGCGCGAAACCTGCGTTTCCTCAAAATACCCGTATTTTTCGTAGAGCTGGCGGAGCCTGCCAATGACCGTATTTCCCCGCGAGACATGATACAGCGCCATTTCAGCGGTCATGGTTGCCGCGGACACGGCGTCTTTGTCCCTGACGCTCGTTCCAACCAGATAGCCGAAACTCTCCTCGCCGCCGAGAATAAAAACCGGTCCATCCGGCCGCGATTCGAATTCATGTATCTTTTCGGCTATGTATTTGAACCCGGTCAGTACGTCAATGCATTGCACGTTATAATCGTCGGTGATGCGCCGTTGCAGTTCCGTTGTGACGATGGTCTTGATACAAACGCCGTTTTCAGGCAATGTGCCCAGTTCCCGCCTGGTTGACAAAACATAGTCAAAGAGCAGGGCCCCGAGCTGGTTGCCGGTAATAAGCACGTATTCTTTCCCATCGGGCACCGCGATACCCAGCCTGTCCGCGTCAGGATCGGTGCCTAACACCAGATCGGCCTTTTTAAGCCCGGCAAGATCCAGGGCCATTTTCATCGCAGACGGTTCCTCGGGATTGGGAAATTCAACCGTTGGAAAATCTCCATCGGGCAGCTTCTGCCGTTCGACCATTATCACGTTGATACCCATTTCCGAAAGCGCCCGTTCAACGGGCATTGCCCCTGTTCCGTGAAGCGGGGTATAAACGACCTTGAGGGTATGGCCTTTTTCCCTGATCAGCCCGGGGCGCAGCGAGAGTTTTTTTACCATGTCAATAAACGGGACGTCAACTTCCTTGTCGATCATGCGCAGAAGTCCCTTCGAAAGAGCGTCTTTTTTTGAAAGAGACCGTATTTCCGCCCCTTTAACGTTCCGCACTTCCGCCACGATCCCCGTATCGTGCGGCGAAACGATCTGGCCTCCATCGGACCAGTAGACCTTGTATCCGTTATATTCTGCGGGATTGTGGGAGGCAGTCAGGACAATACCGGCCGTTGCTTTCAGCAGGCGGACGGCAAATGAAAGTTCCGGCGTCGGCCTGAGAGAAGTGAACAGATAGGTTGTGATCCCGTTTCCGCAGAAAACCTGCGCCGCTTCCTGGGAAAAAATATCGGAGAAGTGCCGGGAATCGTAGGCGATGACGACCGAGGCCTTTTCCGCGGGGATGATTTTTTTTATGTAATTGGCAAGGCCCTGGGACGTTTTTTCAATGACAAAGGAATTGAGCCGGTTATAGCCGCCCCCGATTACCCCGCGTATTCCGCCGGTGCCGAATTCCAGCTCGGTATAAAAGCGTTCGTTCAGTTCGCTCATGTCGTTTTTAACGAGAAGTTCCTCAATTTGCTTTTTGAATATGGGGTTCTTTTCGAGGCGAATGTAGTCTTTTGCTTTTTGGATTATTACGTCTGTTTCCATTTATGAATGTTCCTTGACATATTTTTTAAAGTTGCGATGTCTATAATATAAAAGAAGTACCGGCTATATCCCAAAAAAGAGACTTCATCTATCTTAATAAATAAGGGTGGTTTGAAAAGCGGCTATTTTTTAAGGCGCGCAAACTCACTTAAAACCGCGTAATCCGGCGGGAGAAGCGGCAGTTCTATTTTGATGGCGGGATTTATCCACGCGGTTTCTTGATATTCCAATGGTTTGATAGTCCCTTTCGTAATCCGGCACATGAAAGGAATTAATCGAACGGCGTGTGTTTCGTATTCGTGGACGATAATTGAAAGTCGCCTGCCCGTTTCGATGGTCACGCCAAGCTCTTCCATGATTTCCCGCGACAGGGCGTTTTGAGCGGTTTCGCCGGGGTCTATTTTCCCTCCCGGCAGCTCCCAGAAACCCGCATGCTGCCGCGGAGCGGACCTTTTTCCAAGAAGTATTTTTCCGTTGCGTTCAATGATCGCGCATACAACGTTAATAGGTTTTTTTGTCATTCTATTTCAATATAACATATTTTACTAATCTAACCCACAAGGTAGATAACAAGGACATTAATGACCGAACCTGCTGTTAAATATCCGGGCCGGATGACTAAAAAGGAATTTTACCCGGTTGCCTATAAATGGATGGTTCTTTCCAGAAAAACGGAAGAAAAAATCCGGGAACTGTTCAAAAAGCGCTACGTAAAAGGAACGGTGACCATGGGCTTCGGCAACGAAGCCACCGCCGTGGGAATGAGCCTGCCGCTCAGGCCGGGACAAGACGTGGTGTCTTTTTTACACAGGGATTTCGCGGCGCACCTGATCATGGGGAGTTCACCGTTTCAGCTGTTCAACCAGTATATGGCCAATGCCGAAAGCCCGACCCATGGCCGCGAAGGCAATGCGCATCACGGAAACGCGCATGAGCGCCGTTTCCCCATGATAAGCCATCTGGGCGACATGGTGAGCCTCGTGGTCGGCGGCACATGGGCGGCCCGAAAACAGGGCGAAGATGTCGTCGGGGTAAGCGTGACCGGCGACGGCGGCACGAGCACCGGCGATTTTCATGAGTCCCTCAACATCGCTTCGGTGCGCAATGTTCCGGTGTTGTTCCTGATCGAAAACAATCACTATGCTTATTCGGTGCCCACGCGGCTCCAATATCATTGTGAAAAACTCTCCGACCGCGCCAAGGCTTACAATGTTCCGGGAAAAACCATAGACGGCATTGATCCCTGGGACGTGTACGCGTCCGTATGCGATGCTTTTGACCAAATGCGAAAAACGTCCCTTCCCTACGTGCTTGAATGCATGACCCTCCGGCTCGACGGGCACGCGGTGTATGACCAGGCGGAGTACATTCCCGCGGAAGTGCGCGCTGCATGGAGGCTCCGTGATCCCGTCGCGCTCGCTCGAAAGAAACTGGTCGACGAGGCCATGTTGACGGAAGAGCAGGTTTCCTCAATTGAGTCGCATGCCGACGCCGAGGTCGAAAACGCGGTGCGCAGGGCCCTCGCATGCGATCGTCCGGCCCCGGAAAAACACATAGGCCCGATTTTCGCGGTGGCGTCCGACCTTAATAAACTGGCCCCTTTCAAGGCCGCGGGCATTAAAAATTTCAATGCCGTTTGCCTGGCGCTTGATTATATTTTGTCCAAAAACGATACTGCCGTTCTCATGGGAATGGACATCGGTCCCAAGGGTTCGGCTTTTGCCACGTGCAAAGGTCTGTACGATCGTTTCGGGCCGGAGCGGATCATGGACATGCCCATTGCCGAAGCGGGCATAACGGGCTTCGCGCTGGGGGCTTCTCAAACCGGCGCGCTTCCTATCGTGGAATATCAATTCGCCGACTTTGCCACCGAGGCCACCACGCAGCTGGGACTTAATTGCGGGACCTGGTTTTTCCGTAGCGACAGCCCGGCGCCCTTGCTGTTCAGGCTGCCCTGCGGGGGCCGTATAACCATGGGCGCTTTTCATTCGGGAGAATATGACGGCTTATGGGCGCGTTTTCCCGGCCTTAAAGTCCTCTATCCGTATACGACGCAAGAACTGTTTGAAGCGCTTATCGCCGGATTTTATGATCCTAATCCGTGCGTCGTGCTCGAACATAAACTATACTATGTGGGCAAAAGCGGTGACATTGACTTTGACGGAGACGCGAAACGCGTTTGGCGGTCGCGCAAATACGCCGACGGGAATGACATTACCATTGTCGGGTTCGGCGCGGGATTGGAGATCGCGGACCAGGCGGTCCGCGAGACGTCGCATAAAGCGGACATTTGGAACCCTTTTATGGTGGCGCCCCTTGACATGGGGCCTATTTTTGACTCGGTCAGAAAAACCGGCAGGTTCCTCGTGGTGCAGGACAATACGGACGTTGCGGGAATGGGAAACCACCTGGTTTCGCTTGTGTGCAGGGAGTGTTTCGACCAGTTGAAGTGCGCGCCTGGGGTAATCAGCGCGCCGTTCATACCCGTGCCCTTTGCGCCCGAACTCGAGGCTTTTTACCGGCCGGATAAAGAAAAGGTTATGCAGGCATTAGAGATGCAGTTAAGACCATCTAGGAAAAAAGCATTAATGATTGGAGAGAAATCGTGAGCGACAGAACATTTAGAATATCACTTTATCTGCCTTCACAAGCGGCTGCGGAAACCGAAGCGACCATTACTAAATGGAACGTTACGGCGGGCGATTCATTCGAAAAAGGCCGGACCCTGGCTGAAATTGAAAGCGCAAAAGCCACTTTTGATTTTGAGGCGCCGTGCGCGGGAAAAGTCATCAGCCTGTTTGCGCAGGATGGTGAAACCGTCTCCTTCGAGTCACCGGTCATGGAAATTGAAACCCACGACGAATCGATGAAAAACGACATCCCCGTGGCGGGTTCGCCGGGTTCGCAAAAAACCGATCCGAAGTTTCAGGTTGAAACCCAATCGGGAGAGCCGGTCACCGTCGACCGTATTTGTATTCTGGGAATCGGCGGTTATCTGCCCGAACGTGTTGTCACTAATAAGGAACTTCTTAAAGAATTCCCTTCGCTTACCGACGATTATATGTATGGCGTAACCGGAATCCGTGAGCGACGATGGGCAAAGGAAGGGGAAAAACCCTCTGAAATGGCGTTTAAAGCTTCAATGGAAGCGCTCAGGAAATCGGGCATGAACGCCACCGACATCGGGGCCATCGTGCTTTCCACCGAAACACCCGATATGGCAATGCCCTCGACCGCCTGCATTTTGCAGGACATGCTGGGAATCCGCGGCGTTCCGGCCTTCGACATACATGCCGCGTGTTCCGGCTGGCTTTATGGGATCTCGGTCGCGCGGGGCCTGGTAACGTCAGGCGTCGCGGACAATATTCTCGTGGTGAGCACGGAGATGCAGTCCCGGCTTCTTGACAAAACAGATATGGGGACCTACTTTCTTTTCGGCGACGGAGCGGGGGCGACCGTTGTTTCGGGCAGCAGGAAAGGGCACCCGATCAAAAATGTCCTTCTCAAGGCCGATTCCAAGGGTTTATACCTCGCCCAAAGGGTCGTTCCTGGATACAAAATCCCCTTCGGGATGGAAAATCTGAACCCGTGGATACGATTGGACGGCCATGCGATGTTCCGTTTCGCGACCGAAGGGTTCTCGACGATCATCCGCGACGTCATCCGGAAAAGCGACTGGCAATTGGAAGACGTCCGGTGGGTGGTGCCTCACCAGGCGAACAGAAGGATACTTAAGGCCGCCGCGCAGCGGAGCGGGATTTCCTTTGAACATTTCTATATTAATATCGATAAACTTGCCAACACGTCAAGCGCAAGCGTCCCGCACGCGATCCTGGACCTGGAAAAAGACCTCCACAAAGGCGATAAGCTGGTGCTTTGTTCGGTCGGGGCGGGAGTGACTATTGCTGCTTTGTCAATCGAGTGGTAACGAGCAATGCCGGACAACCCCAACAGCGGCCACCGGGCGCGGCTCCTCCAGCGGTTCGAGGAAAACGGCATTTCCGCCCTTTCCGACCACGAGATCATCGAGCTGGTATTGACGTATGTGCATGACCGGCGTGAAACAAAATCCATAGCAAAAGACCTTCTTAAGACCTTCAAAACCGTCAGCGGCGTGGTCAACGCGCCATCCAAGCAATTACGGGCCATCAAGGGGATCGGCCCGAAGGCCGCCGCATTGTTTCCTCTTGTCAAAGAGATCATGTCCTGTTGCCTCAAGGAAAAATACCGGGAGCAGCCGCTCATCGCGCACCGCAAGGACGTCGAGGAGCACCTCAAGTTCCATTTCGGGTTGATGCGCGAAGAATACGTTGCCGCGCTGTATCTTGACAACGCGAACCGCGTGATAAACGCCGAAATCATTTCGGAGGGCACGGTCAACCAGTGCGCCGTGTACCCGCGCACAGTCATTGAGCGCGCGCTGCAATGCGGCGCCGCCTCGATCATCCTGGCGCACAACCATCCCGGCGGCAGCACGAACCCGTCGGAGGCCGACTGGGAAATAACCAAGCGGCTGTTCGATATCGGAAAACTCCTGGAAATCCCTCTCCTCGACCACATCATTATCGCCAAGGAAACGGCGTTCAGCTTGCGCGAGCTGTCGCGGTGGCCGGCCAACTAAATGTTCGAAATGTATGCGGACAGTAGCGCAACGCTGCATACGCTACAAGAGGCTTTTAGGCCTTAAGCTTGATTTTGATTGTAAAATGATGTATAATAGTAATGTATACATATAAATTATACATTACCAAGGAAAGATATATGGTTCGAACGCAGGTATATTTAACGGAAGAAGAAAAAAGCAGCCTTGAATCGGCCGCTCTATCGCAAGGCGTCAGTCAAAGCGACTTGATTCGAAGGGCAATCGACGAATTGCTGGCAAAAACCAGCCGTATAGATACGGTCGCAATTCTTGACGAAATCGCGGGTGTCTGGTCAAACAGAAGCGATATTGCCGGCATTCGCGATTTACGGACCGGCTGGCGCCGGAGACCGGAACGATGAACAGAACTATTCTTATCGATACGGATATCGTTATAGATTTCCTGCGCGGAGACAAACAGGCCATTACGCATTTTAAGACCTGCTCGGATTTAATTTGTTTTTCCGCAATCACCGTTGCCGAGATTTATGCAGGGATTAAAGGAAAAAAAGAAGAATCCGAGGTTGAACGGCTTTTTTCTATTTTTCCGGTTATTGCGACCACGCATGAAATTGCCCGTGAAGCGGGCAGGCTTGTTAAACTATACAGACCATCTTATTCGGTTGAAATACCTGACGGGGTCATTGCCGCTACCTGCTTGATATCCGGTTCGGATTTGCACACTCTCAATGTTAAGCATTATCCGATGTTTTTAGATTTGAAACCACCTTACAAAAAACATACCAGGGGCAATATGCTTGATCCTTCAAGGAGCTGATGGAATGGTTGACAAATTTGCAACGGGGCTTTATTCATGAACGAAAATGATATCGTGCAGCAATTCGTATTTAAGAAACGAAAATTTACCATCTCAACGGGGCAATTTCAGGATGAAGGCACTGAATTCCTTCAGCTCAATGAACTCTATGCAATTGAGACAAAGGCGTCAAACCATTTTTCAATGACCGATTCCACGTATGAAAAATCAAAACCACTCATTTTTGCTACTCGAAGCAATCAAGACCCTGAAATTCAGGTTTCGATGCATTATGAAGGTCTGCCTCTGGAGATTTTAAACAGGTTCCTTGCGTTTGTGGAAGACCAATGGCAAAATTAAGTTTGATATGTTTTATTTATTTCATTAACCTTGCACGATAGAAAATGCATTTAGGTAAAAAGCCCCTCAATTTTTCTTTTCTTTTTCTTGCTATTCTGACAACTTCTCCAACTCCTTTATTGGCCGGAAAGCTGTTTGGAATCGTCACTAACGCCCAGACGGGCAAACCTGTTGAATCCGTTTCGGTGGTCGTAAAGCAATCGGAGGCGATCATTCGGACCGCTACCACCGACAGCATGGGAAAATTTACCATTGATACGGTGCCCGCTGGTTCGTATACGGTGTTGTTTTCAAAGGACACTTATGAACCGCAAACCATAAGCGACGTTTATATTTCGGGGCTGGCCGAGAAACGCCTGGACGTTGAAATGTCGCCGGGCGTTTACAGGCTCGACAACATGGTCGTGCGCGCAAGCTCGTTCAGGAAAGCGCCCGACATGGCGTCGTCGAGCAAGATCATCAGCGCCGACGAGCTCATGCGCTCGCCTGGCGCCCTGATGGACGTGCAGCGCGTGGTGCAGAACCTTCCCAGCGTGGCCTCGGGCGGAGACCAGACCAACGAAATCGTTGTCCGCGGCTCAACGCCCGGCGAAAACCTTTTTCTCATGGACAACATCGAAATCCCCAACCCCAACCACTTCGCGCAGGAAGGCGCTGGCGGCGGGGTAATCTCGCTTATCAATCCGCTGCTTGTCAAGGGGCTCACGTTCTGCGCCGGGGCGCCTCCCGCGCAATACGGCGACAAGGCCTCGTCGGTCCTCGACGTAAAAATGCGCGACGGGAACGACGCCATGGTGCTCGGCGGCGTGGACCTTGGGATCGCGGGGGCGGGGTTCCACTGTGAAGGCCCAACCGTAAGCGGCGGCAATTTCATGGCCTCGGCAACCAAGAGCTTCCTGGACCTTGCGGCGAATTCAAAGTTCAATAATTCCGCCACTGCCGTTCCGGAGTACTGGGGCGCCGAGGCGCGCGTTGCGCAAACGGGACCTTCGTATAGATTGTATGCGGACGGCATTTTCGGCAACAACGGCATAACCATCGGCAATGCGCAAACCACCCTCGGAACGAAAGGTCAAACCATCGCGTCGGGCGGCAGCGTTTACGCGGGAGGCGTGACCCTGGAAAACTACCCGACCGGCGCCATTTCCACAAGCGTAACGCTTTCGGCGGTTGGCAACACTTTTAACCAATTGGAATATACCGATACGGCAATAGCGGCCGCTTCGGAGCGCGATTCGTTTTATTCAAACACGAGTAGCGAGCAGGAACAATGCCTCAAGGCGCAGTGCGCCTATGATTTTGAAAACAACAACAGGATTACGTTGGGGGGCTACGGTAAGCGATGCGATTTTTCAATTGACCGTCGAAGCCTGCCCGATACGCTTGATTCAATGGGTTCAATAGTGTATGGTCCATTAAACACGCCGGTTGTTTACAGTGACTTTACCGACGTGCGCAAGGTGGGCTATAAATACGGGGGATTTGTTTCAGGAATCATCCGTGCCGGGGAACGCGTTAAAATCGTGCCCGGCGTTCGCGTTGACGGTTTTTCAGTCAATAAAAGTCTGGTGGCCTCCCCAAGGTTAAGCGGCGTGTATTCCTTGA
>Ga0182027_10002667_pt1 | contig 28715 bp, 14 predicted proteins | sample 712E1DmetaG_FD_121300 | JGI IMG/M metagenome (GOLD analysis project Ga0182027, IMG submission 121300) | Permafrost microbial communities from Stordalen Mire, Sweden - 712E1D metaG (Illumina Assembly) | ecosystem: Environmental > Terrestrial > Soil > Wetlands > Permafrost | place: Sweden...
GGGAATCTTCGGCTCAAAGGCCGCAAAGACGTTCAAATCCGTTGTGTGGGTCTTGGCCTCGTTCAGGTTTTCGAGATACGAACCCTCCCAGAAGAAGCTTTTGCCCGCCGCCCGCTCAATGCCCCGCGTATCGATTCCGCGCGCCTTGAAAACCGCCTCCTCTGCCGCGCCAAAGTCCTCGCCCACTATGGCGATAACCCGCACATCGGTAAAGAAGCTAGCGGCCAGCGAAAAATGGGTCGCCGCGCCGCCCAGGCAACGCTCCCGCCGTCCCGCCGGCGTTTCAATTGAATCAAAAGCCACACTGCCTACCACAGTAAGTGCCACTCAATCCCCTCTTTAACTCAATCGCTCTAACTCGCTAACTCCGCTACCACCCCAGATACTTCCCGAACAGCAGACCCACTCTTTCCTTCGCCGCGGCGGGAATCGCGTCCGGTTGGGTCAGCACGGCATAGCGTGCAGCCGAGGCACAAGCGCACTTGCGTTCGGCGGGCATGGCCGCCACTGCGGCCTTCACCACCTTCGCGCCGTTGTCCGCATTCCGATGCAGCACGGACACAATCTCTTCGATGGTTACCGCGTCGTGGCCTTCGCGCCAGCAGTCGTAGTCGGTGACCATTGCCACGGTCGCGTAGCAAATCTCCGCCTCGCGGGCCAGCTTGGCCTCCTGCAGGTTGGTCATGCCGATCACGTCCGCGCCCCAACTGCGGTAGAGATTCGACTCGGCGCGGGTGGAAAACTGCGGGCCTTCCATGCAAACATAAGTCCCGCCCAGCTTGCCCACCACGCCAACCTTCGCGCACGCCTCAACCGCAGCTTTGGCCACCGTGGCGCATACCGGATCGCCAAAGGCCACGTGACCCACAATCCCCTCGCCGAAAAAAGTCGCAATGCGGAGAAACGTCCGGTCAATAAACTGGTCGGGCATGACAAAGTCCGTAGGTTTGTGCTCTTCCTTCAGTGAGCCCACGGCCGAAACCGAGATAATCCGCTCCACGCCGAGCTTCTTGAAAGCGTAGATGTTGGCGCGGAAGTTCAGCTCCGAGGGCAGGATGCGATGCCCGCGCCCATGCCGCGCCAGAAAAGCCACCTTGCGCCCCTCCAGCTCGCCCAATACAAAGACATCTGACGGCGCGCCAAAGGGCGTCTCCACGCGTTCTTCGCGCACGTTTGTAAACCCGGGCATCGAGTAAAGCCCGCTGCCGCCGATAATGCCAATCTCCGCTTGCGCCAATGCTTGCTCCTTATCGACGGCATGCACTGCGCATGCCGCCAGCAACCCCCAGTATAAAGGCAGAGCGGGTGAGGCGGGAATTGATGCGCCGGACCTCTCGCGCTCTTGGCTGGTCTTGGTGTTAGAGACTTACCGCAGCGGGCAAAATCTCATCCACATCGACCCATTGAGTAGGGTAGTTGCCGGTGTAGCAGGCGGTGCAGTAGCCGTTGTGCTCGCCGCCGTCGCAGGCTTTGAGCAGGCCTTCGAGGGATAAGTAGGCAAGTGAGTCGGCTTCGATGAAGCGGCGAATCTCTTCGACGGACTTATTCGCTGCGATTAAGTCACGCTTGCTGGGTGTGTCTACGCCGTAAAAGCAGGGCGAAATGGTGGGCGGACAACTGATGCGGAGATGAACTTCCTTGGCGCCTGCGCCGCGGACCATGCGGACAATTTTGCGGCTTGTCGTCCCGCGGATGATGGAGTCGTCGATGAGGACGACGCGCTTGCCTTCGAGAAGGTTGCGGACGGGGTTGAGCTTGAGGCGGACGCCGAAGTCGCGAACGCGCTGCTCGGGTTCGATGAAGGTGCGGCCGACGTAGTGGTTGCGGATGAGGCCCATGCGAAATGGCAGGCCCGCCTCTTCGGCGTAGCCCATGGCTGCCGTCACGCCGGAGTCGGGGACGGGAACGACCAGATCCGCGGGCACGCCGGACTCGCGGGATAACTGGCGGCCCATCTGGTCGCGGCTCTCCTGCACCCAGCGGCCAAAGATGCGGCTGTCGGGGCGGGCGAAGTAGACGTGCTCAAAGATGCAACTGGACTGCGGAAAGCCGGTGGCGTACTGCCGGCTGGTGACTCCGTCTTCAGTAACCATGACCAGTTCGCCGGGGAGCACGTCGCGCTCATATTCTGCGCGGAGCAGGTCGAAGGCGCAGGTTTCGCTGGCGAAAACGATAGTGTCTGGCCCGTCGATGTTGCGGATGCGGCCCATGGAAAGCGGGCGGAAGCCGCGCGGATCGCGGGCGGCGAAGATGCGGTCGCGGGTCATCATCACGATGGAAAAAGCACCCTCGACCTGGCCGAGCGAGTCGGCGATAGCGTCGACCAAAGAGCCGGCATGCGAGTGTGCAATAAGCTGGACGATGATCTCGGAGTCGGAGGTGGTTTGGAAGTAAGCGCCGTCGCGTTCCAGGCGTGAGCGCAGGTTGCCCAGGTTGACCAGGTTGCCGTTGTGGGCGATGGCGATGAGGCCTTTGACCGAGTCCACGCGGATGGGTTGGGCGTTGAGCAGGGCCGAGTCGCCGGTGGTGGAGTAGCGGGTGTGGCCGATGGCCATTTGGCCGGGGAGCTTGGCCAGCACGTCGTCGGTAAAGATTTCAGAGACCAGGCCCATGCCCTTGATGTTGGCCAGATGCTGGCCGTCGGCGGTGGCGATCCCGGCTGACTCCTGGCCGCGATGCTGCAGGGCGTAGAGGGCGAGATAAGCCTGTCGGGCGGCGTCGGGGTGGCCGTGAATGGCGACGATGCCGCATTCTTCGCGGAGCTTGTCAAAGGCAGGGAATAGGGAACAGGGATCAGGGATCAGGGGCGACGCGACCGAGTCGGCTCGGAGTTGATTCGATTCGTCGGCGACTCCTGCAATTCCCTGGTAGAGGCGCTGGGTCATGCGGTTACCTCGCCGTGGAGTGTGGCTTCCAAGGCGGAGGCCCAGGGTTGGCGCAGGCTGGCAAGCGGAGCGGAGATAAAGGGTTCGCGGTCGACGGAGATTTCCAGGCGTTTCCCGCCGGTGGTTCCGATGCGGGCAGCAAAGAAGTTGTATTCGCCGGCCAGTCTCCCGATTTCGGAGACGTTGTCGGGGTGGGCAGTGACCAGTATGGTAGAGGCCGGTTCTGCGAAGAGGCCGAAGAGCGGGTGAACCAGCAGCGACTGATCCTGTTCAACGGTTGCGCCGATTCCCTTCGGAAAAGCCGCCTGGGCCAAGGCAACCGCGATTCCACCGTCGGAGAGGTCGCGTGCGGAATAGAGCAGCTTGCTGTCAGCCAGCGTAACGAGCAACTTGTGCAGATTGGCCTCAGCGGCAAGATCGAGCGAAGGCGGCTGGCCCCAGAGGCCGCCCAGAACCACCTTTGAGTATTCAGACGAACCAAAAGAGGTGAGTTTTGCGGTAGCCGAGGCCTCGGTCTCCGTTGCGTCCTCGGGAACGATAACCGCTCCCTCCTTATCGACTTCGCGGAGTGGTATTTGCCAATGCAGATTTCGGTTGTTCAACGGCACTTCGAGGCCCGGGTTAGGCTCTTCGCCCTGCGGTACAGGCCAGAGCAGAACGATCGCGTCGTCCGACTGCTGAAACTCCGCCGGGACGGCTTTGGTTACGTCGTCGAGAATGCCGACGATCCCCAAAACCGGGGTAGGATAGATGCCCTCGCCGCGAGTCTCGTTATAAAGAGAAACATTGCCGCCGGTGATGGGGGTTCCGAGCGCTATACAGGCTTCCGCAATGCCGTCGATGGCCGCCGAAAGCTGGGCCATAATTTCGGGCTTTTCGGGGTTGCCGAAATTGAGGCAGTTGGTGGCGGCTACCGGGGTTGCGCCGCTCATGGCCACCTTGCGCGTACATTCGGCTACGGCGTGCATGGCGCCGAGCTTGGGATCGAGGTAAGCCCATCGGCCGTTGCCGTCCAGGGCCATCGCCAGGCCGCGCTCATGGCCGGGAGTGCCCGTACCTTTGATGCGCATCACGCCGGCTTCGCCGCCGGGGCCGATCACGGTGTTGGTCTGCACCATGGTGTCGTACTGCTCGTGGACCCAGCGCTTGGAGCAGACATTGGCGCTGGCCAGCAGTTTCTTCAGGTCGGCGGTGAAGTCGCGGTCCTTGGCAAGTTTGGCGAGGATCTCGTCGGAGGGGTCAAGCGGGATAGGAGATTTCCATACGCCGACGGGACGGTGATAGAGCGGCGCGTCGTCGGTGAGGGACTGGTTGGGAATGTCGGCAACCAGCTCGCCATGATGGCGGATGCGAAGGCGCGGATGAGGCTCGACGGTGCCGACAATGACTCCGTCAAGGCCCCACTTCGTAAATACGCGCAGCACCTCGTCCTCACGGCCCTTGGTGGCCACCAGCAGCATCCGCTCCTGGCTCTCTGAGAGCATGATCTCGTAGGAGCTCATCCCGGTCTCGCGCTGCGGCACTAGGTCGAGCTCGACATCGAGGCCCACGCCGCCGCGCCCGCCCATTTCGCAGGTCGAACAAGTCAGCCCGGCAGCGCCCATATCCTGAATACCGACGATGGCGCCCGTCTTCATGGCTTCAAGGCAGGCTTCCATCAGCAACTTCTCCATGAAGGGGTCGCCCACCTGCACGTTGGGCCGCTTGGCCTCGGTGCCCTCGTGGAACTCCTCGCTGGCCATGGTGGCGCCGTGGATGCCATCGCGTCCGGTTTTTGCGCCGACGTAGATCACGGGATTGCCCGCGCCGGTGGCCTTACCGTAGAAGATTTCGTCCTTGCGGACCATGCCCAGGGCGAATGCGTTTACCAGCGGATTGCCGCTGTAGCAGGCCTCGAACTTGGTTTCCCCGCCTAAATTAGGAACGCCGAAGCAGTTGCCGTAGGCGGCGATGCCGCTCACCACGCCCTCGACGATGGAGTGATTTTTTGCAATCAGCTCCGGTTCGGCGCCGGTTAAGCCTACCGAAGCAGCCTCGGCCTCGATGAGTCCGAAGCGCAGCGAATCCATCACCGCCAGCGGGCGCGCGCCCATGGTGAAGATGTCGCGCAGGATGCCGCCAACGCCGGTGGCCGCGCCCTGAAAGGGCTCAATGTAGCTGGGGTGGTTGTGGCTCTCGATCTTGAAGGCGCAGGCCCAGCCTTCGCCTACGTCGATGATGCCGGCATTCTCGCCCGGTCCCTGCACCACGCGGTCGCTCTTGGTGGGCAGGCGCTTCAGGTGGACGCGGCTGGACTTGTAAGAGCAGTGTTCGCTCCACATCACGCTGTAAATGCCCAGTTCTGTGAGGGATGGGACGCGGCCCAGAGCGGCCAAAATGCGGCTGTACTCTTCCGCGGTGATGCTGTGCTGGGCCAGCAATGCCGGAGTAATTTCAACCGGCGAGGGAACGGCTGTGGAGGAAGCGGTGGTCATCACGGTTGCCTCCATTGTCGCACGGCATTCACATTCGGATGAAGGAGGATGGGGTTGAAAAGCCGGAGAGATGCTCAGATTGCGGGATTAAGTATGCAACTGACGGAAGTGGGCATGCCTGTAGCGCCGTAAGCAAGCGCTGTGCGATACTTTGGAGGCAGACTCCCACCCCTGGCCGGGATGGCGGAACTGGCAGACGCAGCGGACTCAAAATCCGCCGATCGCAAGGTCATGGGGGTTCGACCCCCCCTCCCGGCACCACTACATAAGTCGATTATTATGAGTAATATATAGATGCATAATCACTGGACGAGGGGAAGAAATGTGCCGATCTGCCCATTTCGGCGAATCTCGATGCATATTCTTTCCCTTCTCGGCGCTTCGCCATTCCATGCAGGTGTTTGTCCGTCGTATTTCCTGAAACAAAGACAGCACAGGATCTACTCCAATTCCGGACACTGTCGCATGGCCGGGACTGAGTAAGGCCCCCGTAGATTTCCCGGTTTGCTGCCGCGGCATCCCATGCGCAGGTCCAGGTTGTCAGTTCGCTGATCACGACCTTTGCAGGACACGGCTCCGGTTGCGCGGGACAGACCGACTCTCTTGGCGACGGCTGCCCGTCCACGGACTACAGGTTGATTAACCACAGCGGAGTTGCGGTGGACTCGGCCGGCGACCTATACATTGCCGATGCCTCCGACAACGTCATTCGCAAGGTGAGCGCAAGTTCCGCAGCCGTCAAGGAGGAGATCGCCGGTCTAGTTGAATGAGTGGTAAAATGGGCCTAACCTCTTGGAGCCATCAGCGATGGATCAGCAGGGATCGAAGGACTCCAACGTGTCCCCGTGCGGTATCACAGCGCTGCTGCGTGACTGGCAGACCGGCCGTCCTGCGGCATTAAATGAGCTGTTCGAGGCCGTCTACCCTGAGATGCACCGCATCGCCCGGCGATATAGTGGGCGCGAGAGGATCTCCTCAACCCTACAATGTACGGCCGTGGTTCATGAGGCATGGCTGAGACTGGCGCAGTCGCAGCAGGTGAGCTTCAAGGATCGTACGCATTTTTTCGCCTTTTCGGCGCGGCTGATGCGCGCGATTCTGATCGATTATGCGCGTGCCCGCAAGAGCAAGAAGCGAGGCGGCGGAGAAACGATCTTCTCGCTGATGGATTCCGATGCCGCAGTATCTCCATCCGATGTCGAAATCCTGGATTTGAACGCCGCGCTCGAAGAACTGGAGAAGCTCGATCCGGTGCAAGGCCAGATCGTGGAGATGCGTTACTTCAGCGGCCTTAGCATTCCCGAGACCGCTGAGGCTCTGGGCGTTTCAGAAAGCACCGTAAAGCGGGAGTGGGTCGTTGCTAAAACATGGATCCGCAGGCGCCTGATGAATGGCGGAAAAGAACTGTGAATCCGGAGGGCTGGAAGCTCGCAAAGGAGCTGTTCTCGGCAGCTCTGGTGCTGCCCGAGACCGAGCGGGAGGCGTTTCTCGAAGCACAGCAGGACGAGCGGGAGATTCTCGACGAGGTACGCTCGCTGCTCGAAACCTATCGCGATTCTCCCGATTTTCTTGAGAACGCCACTCCCGAACTGCCTGCGGAGCTTCGAGAGAACGTGACATCACTTGCCGGCCGGCGCATCGGGGTCTGGGAACTGGTGCGCGAGATCGGCCAGGGCGGCATGGGCGTCGTATACCTGGCGGAACGCGAGGACGGAGAATACCGGCAGCAAGCCGCGCTCAAGGTCCTGAAGCCCGGCCCCCAGCTGGATCTTTTGCTGCGGCTTTTTCGCAGGGAGAGGCAGATCCTCGCCCAGTTGCAGCACCCGAATATCGCCCGTCTGATGGACGGCGGAACGGCAGACGGACAGGTTTTTTACGTAATGGAGTATGTGGCGGGCAGCCCGTTGACGGCTTACTGCGACACGAAACGTTTCACAATCCAGCAACGCCTGAAGTTGTTTTGCGAAATCTGCGACGCGGTCAGTTACGCGCACCGGAAGCTGATTATCCATCGCGACCTGAAGCCGGAGAACATTCTGGTCACGGCCGAAGGCGCTCCGAAGCTCCTCGATTTCGGACTTGCGAAGGTATTTCAGGACAGCTCCGGTGCAGAAACGGCCGTCAGCATCACCATCGGCCCCATGCTGACCCCTTCTTATGCCAGTCCGGAGCAGGTGCGAGGCGAGCATTTGAGCACGGCGACCGATATCTACTCCCTGGGGGTCGTGCTCTACGAGTTGTTGACCGACCGCAATCCTCAAGCGCAGGCCGGTCAAAGCCCGCTCGCAGTCTGCCGGACCATTCTGGAAGAAGAGCCGCCGCCGCCCAGCCGCGCCACGGAAAACAGCCACGACAGGCAATTGGCCGGAGATCTGGACAATATCGTTCTCAAGGCTCTGCGCAAGGAGTCGGAGCGCAGATACGCGAGCGTGGGCGATCTTCGTGCCGATGTGGAGCGGTATCTGGCGGGCTTTCCCGTGCAGGCATCGCGCGACACTCTTGCCTACCGCGTGCGCAAGTTTGTGAGCCGTAACCGGGCGGCTGTGGCGGCCGCCGTGTTGGCAGTACTTTCGCTATTCATCGGGTTAGGAGTATCTACGTGGGAGGCGCATGTTGCCCAAATACAGCGTGCGCGCGCCGAGCGTCATTTCAACGATGTCCGCAAACTGGCCAATTCGTTGCTGTTTGAAATCGACGACAAGATCAGGGACCTGCCCGGAGCCACGGACGCCCGGCGCCTGATGGTGACCCGGGCCGGTGAGTATCTGGACTATCTGGCCGGGGAGGCAGCGGGAGACACCAAGCTAAACCTCGAGCTGGCGGATGCATATGCGCGACTGGGACAGGTCCAGGGCAATCCTTCCTTTCCGAATCTTGGGGACAGGAGTGGCGCTCTGGGAAGCTATGAAAAGTCCAGCCGGATTGCTGAAGACATCTTGCGGCGCGAGCCCAATAACGCACAGGCACTGCAGGTCGTGGCTAATTCATTGTCGGCGCAGGGCTGGCTTATGGTAACGGCGAACCGCCCGGTCGATGCCGTCGCTACGCTGCAAAAGGCAGTGGATGCGTCGCGAGCGCTGGTTCGACTTTATCCCCTGGAGACAAACAACCGCCAGCAATTGGCGGAACAGCTGAACGACCTGGGCGATATGATGGGCAACCCATGGTTCCCTGGCTTGGGCGACATCGATGGTGCCGAGCGATGCTATTCACAGTCCCTGGAGACTTGGAGTGAGATCTTGGCACACCAATCCCCGACGCCGGAGGTGCAGCAAAATCTCGTCCGGCTTTATTACTCACTGTCCTTGCTGCAATGGGAGGGGAAAGGTCGCTCTGCCCTGGCGCGAGGATGGTTGGACAAGGCATTGGAGAAGATGCAGGATCTGCCTCCGTCACAGCGGGATCAAGCTGCAGGATTATCCAGAATGGGAGCTCTGTATGCTGCGGCTGCGGAAGCGGACTCAGTGCGCTCGCCGCGCCAGGCCATGCAGGAATACAAGCGGTCCCTGGGATATGAGCGGAAGCTCAAAGCCGCCGATCCCCGCAATACGAAAGCCGATGAGGATCTCTCCTGGGCATTGGTTATCTATGGAGCCTTTCTCAGCCGGGTTCCGGCGCGGCACGGCGAGGCGCTGTCAGCCTTCGAGGAGGCGGTGAATCTGGGTTCCCTGATGCCCTCCGAAGAGCTCGGCGACACCAAAGAAGAAGGCGAGGCCGAAGTTCGCATCGGCCAGCTTCTTATGCAGCAAGGGCAGACCGATGAAGCGCGAAAGCGTTCGCTCGCCGGTCTTGCCATTATGCGGCGTCTCGCTGAACCTGCCGATGCCGCCCCACTTTTCCGAGGGCTGTATGCGTGGGCGCTGCTGCATGCAGAACCACGCGACCTGCGGTCGCCCGAGACCGCTCTGCTTCATGCGCAGGCAGCCTCCGATGCGGCTCATGGCCATGATGTCAGATACCTTGACCTGCTCGCCGAAGCCAACAATCAGGCCGGCCGGGCGCAGCAGGCCGTCGCGTTAGAGCGCCAGGTGTTGGCGCTGCTGCCGGATCCTGCCGACCGGGTAGACTATGAACGCAACCTGAATCGCTTCCAGGCAGTCTTGCGCAAGGCGCCACACAAGTAACTAAAGGGCTTTATCTGGCGTAGCGAAAAGGCCGCCGCTTGGTGCGCCCAGCTCGAACGCACGCGAGCAAAATGACAATTCCGCCCTCGATCAGAATTTCCGCAGCTTATTTGACCCGATTTTCCTCCCGTTCTCGCTATGACACAGTAGAGCCAATCAGGAATTGATGCAGGAAACGTGGCTGTTTCCCGGATGCCGCTTGCCCCAGAGGCGGGATTCCGGAATCATCCATCCTTCCTGATCGATTTGCTGACCCTCTGGCGGCTGGAACGCATCGCTCCAGTCGCGCCCGCATTCGGCGCAATCGGAAAGGAATCGCCATGGAACTCCGCACCTGCACAGCCTCCTCGATGTTTTCCGCTATTCATCCGGTAGCCGCAATGAACCTGAAAAGGCTTCGGGCGCTCGTGCTTCTGGCCACTGTCTTCTCGCTCGCCCAGGTGGCCATTGCGCAGTCGGTGAGTTTCACCGGAGTCGTCAGCCCTGTCGGGAGCGGATTCGGTTTCCCATACGGCGTGGCAGTGGATGCCAAAGGCGACGTCTTCGTCGGCGACAACGGCTCAAAATCCGTAAAAGAGATCGTGGCGGTCAATGGCCAGGTGTCGTCCACCTCGACCGTGGTCACGATCAAGGGCGGGTTTAGCAGTGTCAGCGGCCTTGCGGTGGACGCGAGCGGCGATGTCTTCGTCGCGGCCGGGACCGACGGAGTCAAGGAGATTGTGGCCGTCGGCGGGCAGGTTTCTTCGTCTTCCTCCGTCGTACAGGTAGGCAGCGGATTCGCGTATCCCTATGGCGTTGCGATGGATGCGATCGGCGACGTCTTCGTCGCCGATCATGATGCCGCCGCGGTGAAGGAAATCGTAGCGGTTGGCGGCCTGGTGTCGTCCAGCTCGACCGTCAAGTATGTGGGCAGCGGATTCCATGGGCCGGGCGCGGTAGTTGTGGACGCAAGCGGCGACGTCTATGTTGCCGACACCAATAGCGGCGCGGTCTATGAGATTGTGGCGGTGGGTGGCGTGGTGTCGTCCAGTTCCACCGTCAACACGATCAACACCGGATTCGGACGCCCTGAGGGCATAGCTCTGGACACAGCTGGCGACGTCTTTATTGCCGATGCCAACAACCCAGCTATCCAGGAGATTGTGGCGATCGGCGGCCAGGTCTCCTCTTCCTCTAAGGTGATCCCGATGGGGGGCGGCTTCAATGCCCCGACTGGTGTAGCTCTGAACGCGCAGGGCAACATCATCCTCGCGGATTCCTACGGCTATGCAGTGGATGAGATCCAATTCCCCTCGGTGAACTTCGGCCAGATCAATGTCGGCTCGACGAGTTCGACTTACACGCTTCCCTTTAGCTTCAAGTCGGAGGTTTCGGTCGGCAGTGTCGCGGTGCTCACTAAGGGCGCCAGCGGTAAGGACTTCCGGTCCGTGTCTGGCGGCACTTGTACAGCGGGAAGCTATGGCAGCGGCAACTCGTGCACGGTCAACGTAACCTTCAATCCACTTGCGCCTGGACCGCGGAACGGCGCAGTGGTGCTCTATGACAATGCCACGCAACCCAACGCTCTGTTCACGGTATATATCAATGGAATCGGAGTCGCCCCGACGCTCGATTTTCCGCCCGGCTTTGAGTATTGGTTTGCCGGCTTGTTTATTCCCCACTACGGGCCCAAGGTCGGTTTCAGCGGCGACGGCGGTCCGGCTACCAGCGCAGAAATCGACGCTCCCATGGGTGTGGCGTTCGATGGCGCCGGCAACCTGTATTTCGGTGACAAGTGGAATTTTCGCGTGCGGAAAGTGGACACCAACGGCATCATAACAACGGTCGCGGGAAATGGAACCCAGGCGTATAGCGGCGATGGCGGGCCGGCCACCAGCGCCAGCCTGTACAATCCGCGCAGTGTGGCGGTAGATGGCGCCGGCAACCTCTATATTCTGGATTCATCTCAAACCGATGATGCCATCAGCAACATTCGGAGGGTCGACACGAACGGCAACATTACTACCATTGCCGGAGGCGGATTATTTAACTACGGCTACAACGGCGACAACATTCCTGCAAGCCAGGCGCTACTGAACTCGCCCTTGAAAATCCTGATCGACGGCGCTGGAAACATCTATATTGCGGACTATTTTAACCAGCGCATTCGCAAGATAGATGCAAACGGCATCATCACCACGGTGGCGGGCAATGGCACTCTGGGCTACAGCGGAGACGGCCAGCAAGCGACCAGTGCGGAATTGGGCTATCCAGAGAGCATAGCGATGGATATAGCGGGAGATCTGTTCATTGCAGATACCAGCAACGGCGTCGTTCGAAAAGTGGACACCAACGGCATCATCACAACTTTCGCCGGAAATGGAACCTTTACATACAGCGGGGACGGCGGACCAGCCACCAGCGCTGGAATGCTTCCCGAATCCTTAGCAGTGGATGCCGCAGGAAACCTGTGGTTGGGTCAAGGTGACCGAGTCCGCAAGATAGACACGAGCGGCATCATTACCGCGACAGTGGGCAACGGCATTTATACTGATGCTCCTGATGGCACAGTTGCGACCCAGGGAGGGGTAAATACTCCAGAAGACCTCGCCTTCGATGACCTGGGCAACCTCTACATTGCGGATACCGTCTCCGACAAAATCACAAGAATCGACATCGTCGATCCGCCTTCCCTTTCTTTCCCCAATACAAACGTCGGCTCGACGAGCGCCGCCCAGGACGTCACCGTAGAGAACCGCGGCAACGCGACACTGACTTTCAGCCATACGATTCCATACGGTGACTTCACTCTGCAGGGGCAAGACACCACATGCATTCCTGGTGAACAGGTTCTGAGTGTAGACGCCACCTGCATCTTCGGGATAGAATTCGCGCCGCAGACTCCAGGTCCTCAATCCGGGAAGATCGTTATGACGGACAACGCATTCTACGGCGCCCCAGCCACACAGACGATCCTGACAAGCGGCACGGGCACCGGAGGTGTCGTTATGCCCACGGTTACCACTGCTGCGATCAGCGCGATCACTCAGACCACAGCAGTCGGAGGCGGCAATGTCACCGCGGACGGCGGCGCGACCGTGACGGGGCGCGGCGCGTGCTGGAGCACGTCAGCTAATCCGACCACAGCCGGCTCGTGCGCCAGCAGCGGTACCGGCACGGGATCGTTTACCGCTTCCATCACCGGGCTCACCGCCAACACGTTGTACCATGTCCGGGCATACGCCATGAATTCGGTAGGGACTGCCTATGGGAGCGACCTGACGTTCACTACACTCTCAGCCGCAACGCCCACCATCAACTGGACCCCAACGACGCCCATGACCTATGGCACGGCGCTGGGCTCGGCAAACCTTGCCGCTACGGCTACCTACAGCAGCACCAACATCAGCGCCGACGGCACATTCGCCTACACGATTGGTTCGGTGAGCGGTTCAACTGCCACTGCAAGCACCATCCTGCCCGGCGGCAGCGACACCTTGTGCGTGCAGTGGACGCCCTCTTCGAGTTACACTTCGCAGTACGCATCCGCGTCCGAGTGCCTGCCCATCACTGTCAACGCGGCATCCACCACCATCAGTTGGACGCCGGCCTCGCCCATCATCTCTTCTGCGGCGCTCGGTTCGGGACAGTTCAACGCCTCGGTGTCCGCGGGCCCGACCAACGTGGTCGAGTACGGCAACTTCGTCTACTATGTCGGCTCGGTGGGCGGCACAGTCGCAAATTCCAGCACGGTGCTGCCCGTCGGCAACGATCAACTCTGCGTACAGTGGACTCCGTCGTCTTTCTACACGGCTGACTACAGCTCGTCACAAGCTTGCGCAACGATAAGCGTCATCAACACGCAGCCCACAGCCACAACACTCGCGGCCAACAGCAACCTCGTGTTCCTGTCGAACTCCGTCACCTTCACAGCGATGGTCACGCCGACCACGGGCAGCATCGTGCCCACCGGAACCGTGACCTTCTATGACGGATCGACCGTGATCGGAACGGGAACGCTGAGCGCTTCCGGCTCAGGCGCCTCCGTCATCGCCAAGCTGACCACGACCAGCCTGGCTACCGGCTCGCACGCGATTACCGCTAGTTACCCTGGTGACTCGAACAATCAGGCTTCCAACGCCAACACGCTCACCGAATTGGTCGAAGACTTCTCGGTAACTGCCAACTCGCCGACTACCGCGACCACTGAACCCGGCTTGGCGGCCAGCTTCACCTTCACGGTGAGCCCGGTTTCGCCGGCGACAACGTTCCCGGCGTCGATCGCCTTAACCGCTACGGGTCTGCCCAAGGGGGCGACTTACACCTTGTCGCCGGCCACTATCGCCTCGGGCGCGGGCTCGACCACGATCACTCTCACCGTGATCACGCCCATCACCACGCTTTCGCGCAACCTGCCGCCGCCCGGGAGCACTCCGCACAAATGGCCACTGATGGCCGTGGCGCTCCTGCTGCTGCCTTTTGCCGGCAGATTCCGCCGCGCCGGCCGCAGGCTGGGCCGCATGCTCTCGCTCCTGTTGCTGGCGGCAGCCGGACTCACGGCCGCAGCTGCCATGAGCGGCTGCGGTGGCTTCTCCAGCGGCTACTTCGGTCAGGCGCCGGCCACTTCCACGATTACAGTCACCGGAACCTCGGGTTCACTGAATCACAGCGCCAACGTTTCACTCACGGTCGAGTAACGACATCAAGGAGACGAATGAGATGAAAAATATTCTGCCTGTTTGTGCAACGTTGGCGATGGTTCTTGGCACGTTGTCGCTGTCAGCCGCCGGTCAACCCGGCGCGCCGGCGCCCTCGGCAAACAAGTTCGATGTCGCCGTGAACTTTACCTACAAGGCGGCCAAGATCGCCTCCACCACCACGAGCTTCGTTCTGCCGGGTGGCTCAGTGGACGCGGCCTATAACTTCGGCGGCAAGGTGAAGGGCCTGAGCCTGGTCGTGGACGTGAACGGCGAATCGAAGTCCAACATCGAGCCCGGCGTGAGCCTGACGCAGTTTTCGGTGCTTGGCGGGGCGCGCTACACCTTCCACCTCGCCCCAAAGAACCCTCATGCCGTAGACCTGTACGGCCAATTCCTGGGCGGCGGCGTGTTCGCTTCCAACAGTCTTTTTCCAGGACTTTCCGGCACCACCAGCAGCGCCAACAGCAGTGCGATTCAGTTGGGGGGCGGCGCCAACATCCGTCTCACGCACTGCATCGCGTTGCGTCTCCTTGAGGCCGACTTCATCGCCACACATCTGCCCAACGCCACCAATCAGAGGCAATACGACGTCCGCTTTTCCAACGGCGTCGTCTTCCGCTTCTGAGAGGCCTTAAACGAAACCCGGGATCCCCAAGGCAGCAACCCTCCGCCTTGTCGAAGCCGACTACCTCGTGACCACATTCAGCAACGGCGTCAACAACCACCAGAACATCCGGCGCATCGGCGCTGGCGTGGTATTTCACTGGGGAGAAGAATCGGCTAGTGCTCCTTGAACATCGGCTGATGGATTCAGTGCATCGAGAATATGGGTGCTGTACATCGAGATGCCGGTCATTCCCGAGGTCGCCGCCTCAACTCTCGAATGCCTTGGAAATCGTATGCACACGGAATTAAAACCAGGCGATGTATCAAGGCGACTGAATCTGGAACCCACTCGCCTCAAATCCCGTGTACTTGTGGTGTACTCAAGAACCGCATATGCTGCGTTTTGATCGATTTGAGCCGCTTTAGTTTTCTATAACTTATTTAGAATCAATGCGGGCAGGCAATCCGACCCCCCCTCCCGGCACCACCTAACTATTGTAGAATCAATCATTTACAAGTAATTATGCCTGGCTGTCGTTGCTGTGTGCGGCCGGAAACCAGACTGATGGTGGCGCATTGGGACCATCGCACAACTTCCCATTCGACTCAACTGCGATCCCGGCTCACGGTATTCGTTCACTGATGAGTAACGGACGAGTTGGCGAACACCCTACCGGAATACGCAACCGCAGGCCACAGTCGGGCTGAAAACGCGTGTCGGCCTGTTGTCGCTCGTCGAGGCTCCACTGTGCTGATCGGCAGACGCACACCGGAGCTATTCTCACGGGACAGCCAAAGCTCGTCCGGCAACAGTGGCCCATTCAACAGGAATCCGCGGTTCTTCGAGGTCTCGCGTCCGGCAACTTCTCCATCAACCCATGGCTTCACTGGCCGCGGGGGGTCATCGGTCGGCACGCGCGACATGATTGACTGTGCGCAACTCATAGGATCTGGTGAGCCCATCGAGCATCATTGTGATGACGATGGCAGACATCCCAAGGCCTTTTACGCCAAGGGGAGCACCGCTCAATGAGTCGTAGCGCTCAGAAATACCGACCTTGAGTGCGTTCGCGACTAAGGCATCCGCGATGCGGGCAGCAGCATCGTGGTGTCCATAGGAAGCCAGCCCCCTGGCAACCTGATAGTTTGGCGCCGGCCAGACGTCCCCGCGCCAGAAATCATCCGACTTGAACTGTTTGTCAGTCCGCGCCACGGTGGGAATGGGCAAGTGAGTTGCCCATGCCGATGTGGCAAGCACGGCGACCATACGCGCGGCCTGGGTCTGAGTGGGCACATGCGCCATGAGCGGCGTTAGGCCGCCAACCGTTGGTGAGGTGATCTTCTCCAGACTTGCTGTGCGAACTGCCAAGAAACAGCATGAGGCTTCATCCCACATGTGCTTGCGCATCGCAGCAGCGCCGCGGTCGTACCGGGCACTGCGGCGTTCAGCCATTGCCTGATCTCCGAGACGGTGGGCCATTCGTGCGAGGCACTGCTCGGAAAGCAGCAAATAGGCAGTGTTTGCCGGGATCGCAATATCTCCGTACCATTTGCCATTGTCTTCGCCCGCAGGACGTGCGGGGTGCGAGATCATTCTTAGATCGTCGAGATCTACTTCGCGATCGTAAGTTTCGTAGCGGGCCTCTTGAGCAACTCCACTGTAGGCACCAACGCCTACCAGTCCGAGATTCAATAAGTCCCGTTCGCGCCAGTACCACTCGTGGAAGCTCTCAAGAGGAGCAAGCCCTGCACGGAGCAGTTCCCTGTCTCCGTTGCGCAAGTAGACCCGTTCCATGCCCCAGGCCAATAGCGGCGCCTGGGAGTATGCCGGAAAGGTGCGCCACTCCTTGCCATCGCGGGAACCTGGCGCGTCGTAAGGCGCCATGAAGTTGGCTACCATGCCGTGCATAAACTCCGGTTTGGCCGCATTCCAGCGCTGCTGGAAGTCCCAATAATTCTGGAAGAATCCGCGAATCGTCTGCTGTTGGCCTGGCAAGATCGAGAGCAGGTCTGCGACAAACATCGTGTCCCAAAGCCACTGAGCGTAGTACCCCCCGCCGGGAACGATCCAGCTATAAGCGAGCGGTGGATCCGGCGGATGGATTTTACCGAGAACGCAATCCGTGTATGCGTCGGTGAGGAGTTGCCAGATCGCGGGATCGTTGCTGCGGAAGAGCGGCTTCAACATGGTGGCGACCTGATCGCGTCCAGGCGCCGGTTCAGCCGCAGAAGGGACTTGTCCTAAGAGTTGCAGAGTAGCGTGCGGCGCGGAAGCGGCGACAAATGCACTTGCGATTCCACCAAGAAGCTTGCGCCGCTCGGAGTCGATCGAATTGGAAGTCCACTTCATGGGAGCTCCTCCGATTAGTTGAATTCTACTCAGGAGAGAGTTCAAAGCGATGCGGCTTTGGCTGCGCCAGCTTACGCTGTTCCTCGGCGAGTGCCGCGTCCTTTGCTTCCAATGCTCTCAGAGCCTCGGCATCGTTGCCGGCCTTCGGATCCTCAATCGCCAAAAGGAAGCGCACCTCGTCCAATCTCGTCCGCTTGATCTCGATTCCATCTACCCCCTTGGCCTGGCTTTCCATCGGTGTGGCGTAGAAGGCAAGATTTACACCGGCGGCGAGCTGTTCCCGCGCGAAGGAAGCGATCTTCTTCCCATCGATCTGCAACCTGTATCGCGCCGCAGGCAAGCCGTTCACGCGGAGTAATTGTTGGTCAATCGCCTCCAGGCCGGAGATACCCAGAACATACTGAATCATTCCATCGTCCAACTGCAATGGAAGGGGCAGCGCATTGTCGGTCTGGGTCCACTGCAATGTGCCATCCTTGACGGTGAGATCGGAGACCTGGGCATTCTGAGCAGTGACGGTCTTTCCCGTCACTGCATCGAGCTGCACGATGCTCACAACCGGCGACAGTCCCCATGAATGCGCGAGCGCCGCGGCCATAACCCATTGAGATGCTTCCGCAGGATGAATGCGATCCGGGATCAGCAAGGCCGCTAATGAGCTGTCCTTTTGTGTTCCTGCTTTCAGCAGGTCGGTCTCAACCTGATTGAAGTCGCTGAACCAGAGATGCGCCGCCGCCGCCAACTCCTTCACAAAGGCGGCATGACGGCTGACGACCTCGCTGTAATGGGCAAACTCGGTACCGTGCGTGACTTCATCGTAGGGAGTTGGAGAGATGAGAGTAAATCTAGCCGCCGGAGCTTCGCTTTGAATCGCGCTCAACATTTTGCGATAACCACCCTTATAGATATCGAGATACTTCGGGTTGAATGCCATATAGTAGCCATCATTCATGCCGAGCATGATTGTGACCACCGTGGGCTTGTGCGGAATAAGGTCCCGCTTCAGCCGTGTTGGCATATCACCTGTGTAGCCGCCATAGACGGTGTCTCCAGGGATTCCCCCATTCCAGAAGGCCACGTGCATCTGCGGATATCGGGTGAGGAAGAAGTCTTCTATAAAGCGCGTATACAGCCGTTGGGCCGTGATGCTGTCGCCATAAAAAATGACTCGATCCCCTTCATGCAGAGCCAATTCCTGGCCTTGACTTCGTACGGCACTCATCGCAAGCAAAAAGAGCACCGCAATCCACAAACGCTCCCGTATCATCTGACCTCCTGTCGGGCGGGTTATTTGGCAGTCCAATTTTGACATGCGGGTATCTGCTGCGCTCCCGCCGGAGTGCCCAGATGGCTTTGAATCTGAAGCCAAACATCCGCCGGTGAAACCGGGTATTGCCAACTCGCAGCGACCTGGCCGGAGGGGGAAACGAGAAGCAGCGTCGCTGTACCGGCGCTCCCGGCGTTACGCAAACCCCGCGCGTTTGCCGCATCGATCTCGACTGTCGGGTCGAAGTTCCAATCCGTCCGCCACTGTTCAAGTTCTTCTTTGCCCATCGGATATGCAGGAACCACTATGCTTTCGAGTCCAAGGCTCGCGAACTGGTGCATCATGCTCTCGATCAGAGCCAAATGGCTCCGGGATTCATGTGCCGCAGGCTCTCCAGGCGGTGCCAGCAGAGCACCAAGGACCCAGTGGCCGGGCTGTTTGATCGAGACCCCAGAAGCCGATGAGCGCAGCCCAGTTCCCAGAGTTCTTTGGAGTAGTTCCCCAAGACAGCCGCATAGCTCGTCCGGTTTGTTCGCGGCCGGGTCCGATTCAACAGGAAGAGGCGAGGCGGCTGAGACAGAATCCACACTCAACTCTTCCCTCAACAGAGAATCCGAAGAAAGGCGCTTCGGCGCACAGTAGCGGTTGCCAGAATACTGAATACTGGATTGGGATGAAACAAAAGATCGTGATACGGCGACGACCGTGTTCTCGGTAAAGCGATTGGGCAGCGTTCCTGTGAAATCCGCCGTCGATTGAAAGGCTGGAACGCGAACCGGCGGGTCCCAGAGAATAGTGTTGTTCGCAATGTCCACCCCGTCGAGCTTGCCTCCGTCCCACGTATAAAGAAAAATGGCCCCCTGTCTTTTCGATAGGCGAGGACTGCGCCCGTTGTGAATGCAGGTATTCTCCCGAATCTCGCTGTGAGTCGAGTTTCCGCTCGCTCCTTCGGCTCCAAAGACAGAGACACAATAGCCCTGCGAGTCGTGGCCAAAATTGTGCTGAAGCAGGTTGTTCTCATCTCCGTAGTCGATGTCGAAGACCCCGCCATCCACGCCCGGAGAGTCGGTGAAGAAGCCTTCGTTGTACTCCACGCGGCAGTCCCGGCACCGCCACTCCCAGATGGCGTTCGGCGTTCCTATCGTTTGTGTCTCCTGCATGCCTGTGTTCCAGGCAACGTTGTGTTCCAGAACGCCGTGCGAGACACGTGCCAGCAGAATGCCATCCCCCGCCACGTCGTGGACGATGGAGTTCCGGACCTCGATATGCTCACCGTGATCGTCCGCGCCGCCCGAGTCAAAGCTCGCGCCGTTCACGATGATGCCCGCCCATTCGGAGGTCCGGTAGGCGGTGATGCCATCCAGAATCACGTCGTCGATCCGGCTTCTTGCGTGTTCATCCGGAGCAATCACCACGAGCCCGGAGTCCTTGGTCATTGGAGTGCCTGGCACGTCGTGTACCACCACATTCGTGATCCAGAAATGACGCATGACCGCTGCGCTACCGCCAATGTGGATGCCGTAGGGAGAACCGCCCACGACTTCCAGATTCTCAATTTCCCAATACTGCTGGTCGCTGAGCCTGAGGCCGGCGGATTCCGCTCCGCCCACGATGATGGGCAAAGCTCCCTGCCCGTATGCGCCCAGGCGAATAGGCGCCTGCTCGGTACCGGAGCCTTTTGGCCACAACATACCCTCGCAGCGTGTGTTGCGCCGCAATAGAAGAGCGTCCCCTGGTTGATAGATATAGAAACCCGCCTTTGCTACTGTGTGCCAGGCGGTCTGCGGGGTCAGTGAGTCAGCCGCGTCGTTCCCGGCTTTGCAGTCGAGATAGTGTTTTGACTGACCCAATGCGCAGTGCGGCGCCGTCAGGAAACAAAGCATGAACAAAGAAAGGCACACCCGCATACGGGGATCTCCTTCGGGCCGATTGGGCTCCGTGTTCAGGGTGCGAGCAGGGCATGTGGTTACGGCCCGATTGCCGCCGCCGCAATCTAGGCGGCAGCGGCAATACTGGAACCGACAGTACGGCTATCGGAGTCCCCGCATGGTCGCTCTCGCCTCAGAAGGTGAAACGCCCGGCAAACTGCATCACGCGGGGTGAATACCCACCTGTAATCGTGCCGAATTGCTTGCCGGCAGCCATATTCCCGATTGGGTTGTCGTAATGGGCCGTATTCAGCAGGTTGAATGCCTCAATGCGAACCTGGAACTTCATCTCTCTCGGCAGGGTGAATACCTTGAAGAGCGACATATCTTCATTGGTATATCCGGGGCCAAAGAGAATGTTGCGTCCTGCATCGCCGACGATCAAGGTCTTTCCTGCGGCCGTGGACCCGGCCTGCCCCGTGGGAACGGAAAATGCCTTGGTGTTAAACCACTCTGTAATAGAGGGGTGAGACACCGAGGTACTGCCCACAAGGTTCGGGCGCAGCCCAGGATAGTTCGGGTTGCTCCCATTGCTCACCACGTTGAACGGCTTGCCGGTTTGCAGCGTAGTGATGCTGTTCAATTGCCAACCGCCGATGATTCCCTGTCCGAGGCCCTCCGCGTGAGAGAGGAATCGCTTTCCATGCCCAAAAGGCAGTTCGATTATCTGGCTTCCGGAAAAGTGATGCCGCAGATCGGTATCCGAGTTCGCGTACTCAGCTCCGAGGTTAAACGGGTTCTGGGGATAGTTGCCACCTTTCCCGAGGTCGAACGGCGCAGGTCCGTTATCCCGTCCATGCGCGTAGGTATACGACGCGAGCAAGCTGTAGCCGTTGTGGAAGCTGCGGTTGATCTTTGCTTGGAGGGAGTCGTAATTGCTGAGACCGGCAGGGAGCAACGTCTGCACCTTGCCGATGTTCGCGGAAAGGTGGTTGTTCACGTTGTAGTTGCCCACGGAGTCAGAGAGATTCCGAGTGTTCGCTCCCACATAGCCAATCTCAACTGAAGTGGCATTGCCAAGCTGCTTTTCCACGATCAGGTTGTAGTTCCTGGAGTACGCCGTAGGAAAGCTTGTGGGCTCGGAATAGACGGTCTGCGTGTTGCCGCCAGAGACCTTAGTGAGGTCGATTGTGGAGACGGTGCTCGCCACCGGGATCGATGTTGCGCGAGCCACTCCTGTATCGAGGCTGTAGGGGAGATCGAAGCAATAGCAGCCGTAGTCGAAGTAATTGACAAACTGCTGTTGGGTGAAGAACGGGTAATTCTTGGTAAGAATGTCTTCGCGCGCGTCGTTCTCTGGCGAGTAGAACATGCCAAAGCCGCCGCGGATCACCCAGGTCGGCAGGAGCTGGTAGCTCACGCCGATGCGCGGCATGAAGTCGGCCTTGTTGGAATTGACCAGCGACTGCGAATTCCCGCCACGGCCTGCAATATCGATCAGCAGTGTGCTTATATTGAAGTTTGCTTCGTTGTTGTTGGCTTCGACATAAGGTTGCTGGTACTCGTAGCGCAGCCCGTAGGTCAGGTTGAGCTTTGGCGTAATCTGCCAATAGTCCTGCAGGTAGAAGGTGTGCTCATTGGCCATTGTGTGCGAGGTGGTCAATTGCAGGCCCTGATCGACGACGTAGGGCAGTCCAAGCAGCAGATCGGCGATCTCGTTGCCGCCGTTGTAGTAGTAGGCACCTCCGTCGTAAAAGGAGTAGGTAGGATCGCTGGTCAGCGCGTCGCCTGCGCCGCCGATGTACTCGTACGGCACCGGAAAGAGTGAGAAATTCGGATGCGAGTTGAGATTGCGGTATTCATAGCCGAACTTCGCATTGTGTCTGCCCCGCGTCCAGGTCAAAGCCTCGACGAAGGTGAGGTTCTGGTCACGGAAGTTCAAAGGCTTGTAGGTGGAGCCTCCGACGGTCGGCCCGCTTTGGAACTGGATCTGAGGGATGTTGTTGGTCGACGGGAACCCTGGAATGATCACGTTCTGGATGCCCCAGGTTTCAGCAAGCTGAGAGCCCGCAAGCGGGCTGTTCTGTGAAACGGTGGACAGAAAGTAGCTTGCCCGCGCTTCGCCGAGCAGTGTCGGCGAGAATACGTGATCGTAGGTAAAGGCAACTGAGTTGTTCTCAAAACTGGTCAGGTCGCCGCTGTCGGCGCTGCCTCCGCCCTTGATTGGAATGTGCCCTGCATAGGGATCGCCAGTTGATGTATCGCCCTGCTCCGCATCGTATGTAAGGTAAACGCGGTTCTTCTGCGAGAAGGTATAGTCTGAGCGCAAATTGGCGACGTTGTTGTTGTCAGTGTAGGACTGCTGAACGACGAAGTTAGTGAAGAAGCTGTTGTTCTCCGGCTGCGGAAAAAGGTTGAGCAGAATCTGCTTGCCTGCGGGGCTGACGCGGTTCGCAGGAATGATGTTGCCGGGGAACTGTTCTGAGTAGTAGTTGTTATTGAAAAAGAGCGGGTCGAAGATCGGAACCACGGTTCCGGCAGGCGGGCCGCCGGGAAGGCCGTCATAAGGGTCGAGCAGTCCGGAGAGATCGGCGTCGCCCGCGGTATCGAACTTTACCTGGTTCACGGGAGGCGTATTTCCCAGGTAGGAGTAGGCGGTTTGCAGCCGGTTGCCTTCGAAGTTCAGGAACAGGAACGCCTTGTCCTTCTTAATGGGGCCACCGATGCTCGCCCCGTATATCTTTTGCTGCAATGTGGGCGTAGTGCCTGCCGCGGAAAACGGGTTGTTGGCTGCCGTGGCCGTGGGGCGATAGAAGAAGAGGGCGCTGCCGTGGTACTCCTTGGTCCCGGACTTGGTCTGGACAATCACCGAACCGCCTGAGGCGCGGCCAAACTCCGGCGCATAGGCCGATGTGACCAATTTGAACTCCTGCAGAGCATCGGGACTGGGAACCATATTCGTGTCGTTGTTGCGGTTCCCAGTGACTTCAACGCCGTTTACCTCGACCGAGTTCGAAAACTCGCGCTGTCCGTTGACGGAGAGGTTCAGGTTGTTGCCTCCGCCGCCATCCCCCACGCCTGGCACAAGCTTCATCAGGCCGGTGAAGCTGCGGCCTTCGAGCGGCAGATCCTCGATCTCACGGGTGCCGATCACCTGGCCGGTCTCCGCGCCTTGCACTTGCAGCACGGGAGTGGAGTCGCTTATAACCACACTTGATGTGACTGCGCCTACCTTCATGGGAATGTTGAAGCGCGCCTTCTGATCGATGTTCAGTTCGAATGCCGGGACAGTCGCCGTGGCAAAGCCGGACAATTCAACTTTGATCGTGTAATGCCCAGGTGGCAGCGCTGTCTCGATAAACTCACCATCCTGGTTAGTCACGGCCGCGTTCACAATGCCGGTCTCCACATCCTGAATGGTGACATGCGCTCCGGGAAGCACATTGCCTTGAGGGTCGGCGATGCGGCCGGAGATGGAACCTGTTGTTGCCTGCGTCCAGGCCAGCAATCCCCCGGCCAATAGCAGCACCGGAAGCAAAATCACGCTCAGCTTTTTCATCGCCTTTGAACCCTCCATCCTCAATCTCCATCGGGGATCGAATTCATGGAACCAAGTGGCGGCGCATTTCCTGCGTCTGCCAGAATCCCTTCGATGTGTTCATAAGACGAATCAGGGCGAAGATTTCTTTACATGTGGAGAGAGATCCGCAGGACTCTTTCTCGGCAAGCGGTCACCCGATCGTGGGGCTGGTTCTTTCGGGACGTGGGAAGTCGAAGAGAGCGGCGAAGCCGTTTATCGCTTCTCTAGTGAATGGATGCTGTGTTCCCTTGTGAGCGAGATGGCCGCAAGCTGGTAAGCGGGGGCGCTGGCAAATGCCGCAGCGGCCACAAACCAGATGTACCAGCTGAGTGCGGTCACGGACTCTGACACCAGATTGTGGCTGCTGGCCCAGATCGCGGCATCTCCCGTTGAGGTGATGACAATGGCCAGCACGAACATTCCCCAGCACTTGGCCACCAGGCCCTGGCCCATCCGGATCACGGAACGGCGCACCAGAATTGCCTCGATAAGCAGCAGAGACAGAAGCGGATCGCTCAACCAGAGCAGCATGGTTCCCAGCGACGGATGGTTCCCCAACAGAGGCAGATTAATGAAAAGCTGGCTGATGGAGAACGCCACAACCAGGAACAACAGGGCCTGGTCTCCACGCGTGAGCGACCCAATAAGGTGGAATTTGCGCTGAATACCGAGCACGCGGCCCAATCCAACAGCCAAGAACGCCATCGATAACGGACCGCCCACGACCAGACCCAACTGGCTCAGGCTCACAAAAAGTTCGCCGGAAGGCAGGCTGAGCCGGTGCCAGTTGCCCCATGGCAAATGTCCATCTGAAACAGCGCGCAGCAGTACACCTGCAAGCCGGGCGAGCGCGGCGCAGGCAATCATCCCCCAAGCCAGCCGCATCGGCTCGTCTGAATCGAACCACGAGCGGCAGATTATGGCCAGGCAGCACTCAGTGGCCGTCATCACCAGAAAAAACAAGGTGCCAAGCGCCCCAAAGTACCAGCCCAGCACTGAATACTGGCCCGTGACGAGAAAATGCGCGTAGGCAAGCATGCCCAAGGTGACATGCAACGCGAGCAGAACCCAGATCAAACGCACGAGTCGAGGCATGAGTCTTCGTCAGATATCTTGCAAAACGCGTCTGGAGAGTTCCCGGGTGGCGCGCCGGCCCAAAAATGCTGTGAAGATCGGCGTGGAGGAAGCCAAGGAGATCTGGCTGCCCTTGGCGCGCAGTGAGCTTTGCACATGCTGACCGAAACAACGCTCCATCCATCGAGCCAGCCGCTCTGCCACTACTTGTTGCGCTTCACTGCGGGCTGCGGATTCGTTCTCCTGAGTCCACAGATGGCTCCATTGATTCAAGCGTGTCTGCAAATCGTGGAGTCCTGAGGCTGGGTCAACCTCGAAAGGCGCCTCTCCGACGGCGGCAGCCGGAAGCTTACGTCTCCATAATCTTGGGTGCCATCTCCCGGTAAGGTTCATGCCGGCCTCTCTTTCTTCAGCAGTCGAATGCGTAGCTTCTCGGTGGCCCGGTGCAATAAGCTTCCGACCGTGCCCGGGCGAATCGCTAGTTGCGTGGCGATCTCAGTATAGTCAAAGCCTTCCGCGCGCAATTGCACACATTGCCATTCGCGTGGTGCGAGCAGGAGTCGCGCCGCCTCAATCCACTCTGCAGCCAGATCGGCGCCTGGCAAACTCCGCTCGTCCCTGATCCGGTCGTTGCCCGCCTCCTCCAACGATACGGCCGTGCGGACCAAGGCTGACCGAAGGGTGTCACAAACGTAGTTATGGGCCACACGATGCAGCCACGCGCGTGCATTCTGGATATTTTCCCCCTGCATCAGCGAAATAAAAAATCTCAGGAATGTCTCTTGAAGCGCATCCTGCGCCAGTGCATCGTCCCGCGTGAGTCGATGGGCATAGGCCAAAAGCACGCCCGCGTGCACCTGGTAGGCCTGAATCGTCTTTTCGCGTGCGCTCTGGGTATCCATGGATGCATCTCTCCTGCAATGCACCTGCTGGGCAGCAATAGTAGTCCATCGTGTACTAACCGGTCCACTCCAGGACCCTGGGCGATGCCCATCCGGAATCGGACGCCGTGCGGCTTTCGGCTACCCGGTCAAGGGGATTGAAGCTCCGATCGCGTCAAATACAGGAGTCCACCAGATCATGAATTGAGGGCGCCTTCAGTTCCAAGCACGGCATTCAACCCGGCGAACAAAAGGCAACTGAAAGCACCGTTGTTCCTTGGCCGGCACATCTTCAGGTTTGTCTGGGCTTCGGGAGTTGAGCGCGTTGACGTTGCAGGAAATCACCTGTGCAGAATTGGCAATCGGAAAATCGTGCGATGGAACAAAACGACCGAATACAAAACCGATTCGTCTCAAATCCCGTGTACTTGTAGCGTACTCAAGAACCGCGTTTCCTGCGTTTTGAACGATTCGTGCGTCTTTATTTTTCAATAACTTATTTAGAATCAATACGAACCGGCAATCCGACCCCCCCTCCCGGCACCATACTAAATCTATATTTTACAATACCTTACAATACATTCTAAACTTCCGCACCGCTTCGTACCAGAATAATCTGATCCGCAATCTGCATCCGAGGCAGAGGATGCGTCAACCGCCCAGAGTGAAGTTCACGTTGACCGTTGTCTCAATTTCCACCGGTTCGTTGTTGAGCTTGTAGGGCTTGTAGCGCCAGGTCCGCACGGCATCCCGAGCAGCCTGCGACAACATGGCCGGTCCGCTCACAAAGTGCACATTCTCCACGATTCCGGTCTTCGAAATGGTAGCTTTCAGCACCACCGTGCCGGCGACGTGGGCTGACTTGGCGATCGCCGGATAAATGGGCGCAGTGCTGTGAATAAGCAGACCCCCCGCGATGCCGGTTGAGACGGTCACGGTCTTGGGAGGTGCGGCATTCACCTTGAACTTTGCCTGTCCATTAAAGACGCTGCCAATCGCGCCATTGCCGCCCTGGCCTCCCATGTTGGCCGCGTTAATGCCCAAAGAGGACGGCGCTTCATCCAAGGCCTTCGACTTAAGGTCATGCGGAATCCGCGTTGGTGCAGTGAGTTGATCATGCATCATTTTCGACTGCACCTGAAGCAGGATCACTTCCTTTTTGTCCGTGGCCGGCTGGGTACCCGTTATCTGCTGCGTGTCGGTCGCAGCCGCCTGCTTGCCTGAGGTTATTCCTGTTGACGGCGACGGCACGAGAGTGTTCGTCTCCGGCTGCCTATCGGTCGCTACCGGTTGTGCTTCAGCCGTATGTCTCAACATGGGCAGCCTTCCGCGATGGAACAGCGGAATGAGAATAAACAGAACCATAATCAAACCGGCGGAAGTGGCCGCAACCATAATCCAATTCTTGCTGGTGCGCTTCTGCCTTCCCATGTTGGCGCTATTGGGTCGAATCGACTGAAAGAGAACTTCATCCGCGTCGCGCATCGCCGCTGCCCTGAGTGAGGCTGTATTACGCATCCCACCCACTTGAGCGCCGTTAGGCCGAATGGGCGAAGCCACGTTACTTAACACACCCACCTTGCGCGCCACGGCAGCTTGCGGCTTTGGAACAGCACCGAAACCAGGGGCAGCTTCGAAGCCGCCAGAGCTGACAGGTGGAGTCGCCGGAGAATTTTCGCTATCCCATTCGCCGAAATCCTCAGGAAGCGTGTCGGGTAGTACCTGTGCTATTTCTGCTGGAGATGCCATTGGCCATCCTCTCCTTTCTCGTAGGTAGCGCCTTTGTAAGTGCGCGTTTCAGGTTGGCTTTTTTGGTTGGGGGTGCTGACGCTTGTTACTACCTTCCGCTTCGCGTCTGCGAAGTTAGCGTGGTCCGCGGCGCGGGTTTGCACGAACGGCGTCTGCGTGGCTGCCGTAAGCAGCGAATCAATGTTAGGTAATCCTTCCACTACCAGCGTCACAGCGGCTTGCGCCGTCGCGTATTTCTCAGTGTCCGCCGGAGTGAAGATTACCGCGAGCGTATGTCGCCCTACCGTGAGCAGGTCACCCGCGGAAGGACTGTAGACGAATGTTCCCGGTACAGATGCTGTGGCATTGAGCTGAAGGGAACTAAGCGCGGTGCCGTAGGAAATGGCGGAGGGGGCAGGCCACCTGATCAGGGTTGGCGATGTCTCGGTGACCGTGAGCAATACGGCTGCATGCGCCGTTTTGTAATTCATCGTGTCCGCTGGAGTGAAGGTCACCGAGAGCGTGTGCGCTCCAGCCGGAGGCACTTCGCCCGCAGCGGGAGTGTAAACGAAGGTCCCCGGCACAGATGCAGTGGCATTGAGCTTGTTGGCACTGAGTGCAGTGCCGCAGCTCATTGGATCTGGCGTCGGCCATGCGATGACCGGCACTGCCTTGGCGACGATGAGCGATATGGCGGCCCGCGCCTTGGTGTAGTTCGCGGCATCTGTCGGAGTGAAGATTACGGAGGGCGTATGCTCTCCAGCCGCAAGCAGAGCCCCTGCGCCCGGGGTGTAGTTGAATTCACCAGTAACCGATGCCGTGGCACTGAGCTGAGCGGTGCTGAGCCGGGTGCCGTAGGTAATCGGATCCGGCGTCGACCATGCGATGCCCGGCGTCGCCTTGATCACAGTGATTGACACGGAGGCTTGTGTTGTTTCGTAGTTCGCACTCTCCGTTGGTGTGAAGATCACCGAGAGCGTATGCGTTCCCGCCGGGAGTAACTCGCCTGCTTCAGGAGCGTAGTCAAATGTTCCCGGAACCGATGCCCTGGCGTTGAGTTGAATGGAACAGAGCGCTGTGCCGCAGATAATCGGATCCGGCATCGACCATGCGATGGCGGGGGTGGCCATGGCGACCGTAGCCGGCACAGTGGCTTGCGCCGTAGTGTAGTTCGATTCGTCCGTTGGAGTGAAGGTTAC
>Ga0182027_10002668_pt1 | contig 28707 bp, 24 predicted proteins | sample 712E1DmetaG_FD_121300 | JGI IMG/M metagenome (GOLD analysis project Ga0182027, IMG submission 121300) | Permafrost microbial communities from Stordalen Mire, Sweden - 712E1D metaG (Illumina Assembly) | ecosystem: Environmental > Terrestrial > Soil > Wetlands > Permafrost | place: Sweden...
ACGGCCCTGATCGAAATAAATGACACCGAGGCGGCTCCACGCCTGGGCGTTTTGCGGGGCATTCCGCAGCACGTTCTTATATTCGATTTCCGCCTGATCGTATTGGCCGGAATTAAAATACCGATCCGCCCGCTTTAAATGGTAGGACTCCTTCACCTTGGCGGTGCAACCGGTGCCCACGATGGCCAGCAGCATGACCCCTGTCAGCATCGGAACCAAATAAGCAAATTTACGCATGTTCTATTCCGGAGGTTTTGAGTTTGGATTTCCCCCCGGCCCGTTCGGATTTTTGAAGCACGACCAACAATATAAAGAGGGGTATCAGAGACAAGATAAAAAATATCGGCCCGCCCTTGCGGTGAATGGGAGAACTGATCATCTGGGGCCCCAGGTGAACGCAAAGTTCGCCTATGGTGAAAACCCGAAAGCCGTTCCGGAGAATGCCCAGCGGAATCACCGCCAGTATAAACACGGCCCGCTTCCAGGGTGTGCGCAGAAAAACATAGCTGCCCAGCAGACTGGTGATGAACAACACCAGGCTGGAATGGATGCCGCTGCATTCCGGGGCGATTTGAATGGTAATTCCCGGCAGTTGGAACACCAGATCATTCTCAAAAAGCGGCGTGCCCGACAACTTGAAAAACCCCCGGGCAACCATGGCGGAGCCGTATTGCAAAAAAACGTCAATCCCCCGCATCAGAAACGTGGGGATGGGCACCATGAAAGTGAGGAAGCTCAATGGAAAAATGGTGGTGCGCAGAATTTCCCTCCCCAAAAACAGGCAGCCCGCGCCGAAAATGAACAGCAGGAAGGAAACCATCATCACCGCCAGATAATCGTCCTCCACCAGTTTCAAGCGGGGACGGAGAACAAACCAGTAAGCGATGATCACCGCCGTTCCGGCCGTCAGGAATACCGCCGCCACTTTGCGGGCCGGCTGGGAACAAGTCGGAAAACTCCCTCTCTTCAACCAGACCAAATACAGGCTGATGAATGGAACCAGCAGGATGTACGAATACAACTCGCTGCCAGCCGCGAACCGTATCAGGTCCCACAGCGGAATTCCGAAACAAAGCGCGAGACCCAGTGTCACCAGCCCAAAGCTCCATAGTTGCCGGGCAGACCCGGCCGGTTCCAAACGTTGCGCCGGAGGCGATTGCGCCTTCGGATTTGGTTGGGGGTTATTGGTCAATTTGACAGCTTTGTCTCGCGGCATGTCGTTTGCTTGTAATGAATGGTGGTGTGTTTTGCCCGCGTTCAGCGCATGGATTCCCGGTGGCCAGCTTGTCAGAGCCCCGCCCCGCCAAAAAATGAACCACCAACCAATGAATCAAATGAGCTTTTCAATACCGGTATCCAATTTCAATCCCGACCTGGTTGCTCGTGTAGGCAAAGCTGGACTGGCTGGAAGAATTGTCGCTATATTGGTAAAATACCGAAACTGTTCCCCGCTTGAGCAAGGTCTGAGTCAGCCGGGCGTTTAAGGAATAATAATTATCGTTGCGGCCGGTGGAAGGTCCGACCACCGAAGCGACATACTTGGATTTGTTATACCCCCCGGATAAATCCAGATACAACTTTCCCAGCAGGCGCTGGTTCAAATCACCCGTGATTTGGGTGTTTTCGGTCACCTGGTTTTGAAAATAGGATGCGCTCTCGGAGCGGCTGGCGTTCAAGCTCAACCGGGTTTGTTCAAAAGGCTGGTATTGGATGGTGGCGCCAAAGATGGGGGTGACCAGATCGCTCGCGCCGCCGCTCAGATACTGCTGGTCTTGCAGGCCGCCGCTCAACTGAAAGCTGACTTTGTCCGTCGCCCGCCAGTTGACCCGGCCTTGATATTGCTCGTAGCGCGAGTCCGGGCTGGCGTCCTGAATGGTGTAGCCAAAACCGGCGCCAATGCCGACGTTCAACCTCGGCCAGAATTGATAATTCAACCAGTCCATCGTTGACCAGCCGCGGGAGTTTGTAAGACTCTGAAGTAAGTTCGTCGAATTTCCCCTGTTCCCGACGTAGTCGAAATTTTGGTTCAACCCCACGTCCAGCGATATTTTATCGTTGAACTGATACGAGGCATTGAGCGCGGTCACATAGGTTTCCCGATCGGTTTGCGCGGCAGTCTCGACAATCGGATCGGATGACGAGGCATAGCTTTGTGAACCACTGAAAAACCAGTCGCCATAAGCCGCTCCCCAGCCCAACTGCACGGATTGATCCACCGTGTTTTGGAAGCTGCTGCTGGAATAAAAAGTCAAGGTCGGCGTGTAATCCAAGGTCCAGTGGTCGCCCAGATTGAGCAGGACTCCCGGCGAAACCCGCTGAACGATCGAGTTCTGTTGCTGGCCCGGCGACGATTGAATTCCATTTCCATAGAGAAATTGGTAGTCCAGATGGGGATGCACGATGACCGGTCCCAATTGCAATGGCAGCGGAACAGCGGTTTCCGAGGGAGCGAACACTTGCATCGGATTGTTGTCCTGATACTGTTGCACGGCGGGCGGGGTCGCCGGAATCTGCGGAGGCGACGTGAGAACGTCCTGCGCCAGCACCGGGTAGATTGGCATAAAGAGACACAGCAGCGCCACTCCACCTCGGCGGAATGCCGATGGCATCCTTCCCATATCGTGGATGAAAGAGGTTCGATTTGGCATTTTCACTTTCGCCGACCGGACAATGTTATTGCAGAAATGCTCACAAGGAGCAAGGTATTTTCAGCGGGCAACGGCCTTGATTTGCATGAATTGACAAGCCGCGCAAGCGTTTCCGAACCGGCAGAGGCCGTTCAACGAACGCCCGCTCCGGCAAATTCCGCGGACGGCGACGTCGTTTGCCACCGCTTCAGGGCATCTTCCAGCGCCTCCTCCACGGGACGCATTCTTACGCCGAGCGAGAGGAGCTTTGAGGCATCCAGGATGCAACTGGAACGCGGCGTTTTCGCCTGGCAACGGTAAAACTCCTCGTCATTTTTCCAGAACTCAAAGCGCCGGTCCGGCTTGAGAATTCGCTGAATCATTTCAATGATCTGCCGCGTCGTGACCGCGCCGGGATTCACCACGTTATAAATGCCGAACGGTGCCTGCCGCTCCCAAAGCCCCAGACACGCCCGCACAAATTCATCCAGGTGCGAAATCGAATTCACGTTGTCATATACCTTGGCGTAGTGCTGGAGTTTCGAGAGCAGGTTCCTGGTTTCGTTGCACTCGTTGAACAGCATTCTAGGCCGCCAGATGTAGCTCGGGCCCACCCCCCGAATCGCCTCTTCGGCCAAGGCCTTGGTTCCGCTGTAAAAATTGCAGGGCGCGTGCCGGAAGGAAAAATTGGGTTCGTCCCATTCGGTAAAACCATAAATCTTCTCGGGATGCTCGGCGAACAGCCTCCGTATTTCCGGTTGATTGAGGTCTCTTTCAATTCGCATTCGTCCCCACTCTGCCGCCACCTTGGCTCCCACGAAAATGCTGCCCGAGGAAACGTGCCCCCACGACGTGTTGGTCAGACGGCAGACCCGTGCGATGGTGGGGGGGAGCAGCGCATTCGCACACAATACCTCTTCCCGCGCCAATTCGCAGGCGTCCACGTTGGGGTTGGGCGCGTAGCCCGCCGCATTTACGATAAACTCCGGCCTCATTTTCCGGACATAATCGAACAAAATGTCGAAACTGGTGTAATCAATCGCCTTGCGCGTCAGCGGAATGAAAGACCATCTCCGCCGGCGCAGTTCGGCCGAAAAGGCCTGACCGACATAGCCACTGGCTCCTAATAACAGGATCATAACCGGAATACCTCGCTTTCTACACCGATATTTTGTCCGGGGCGGTGTGACCACTCCGTTGCACAAACCCAAGCAGCACCATCAGGGAAAATGGAACGGCCGCTTCAAGGGGTGCGTCGTAATTTTTGGAAATCGCTGTGATCCGTTTCCGATTCCAGATTCTGGATTTTGGATTCGCAAGTCAGACCTCCGTATGTTGGCTGCTACGTTTACCAAATCAGTCCCGCCTGGACGATTCAGCAACCGTTTGAAAGCATTGTCCGGCACTGACGCTGGCGTTTCGCGCGCCGCGTTTCAAGCCTTCCAAACCTGTCCCGGTTTTGTTTTTACCACCGCCATGGCGTTGCGCGTATCCACGATGCACGGCGACCAATCGGCCAGTTCCTGGTAGTTAACAGCCTGATGGTTGGTCGCGATGATGGCCGCGTCGAAACCCTCCAGCGTGGAGCGGTCCCAGTTCACCGAACGGACACCCGCCCAATGCGCATGCTCGCGGGTCGGGCGGATGACCGGCACATAGGGATCATAATAGGCCACTTCCGCCCCGCGTTCCTTCAGGAGATTCATCAGGACGTAACTCGGTGATTCCCGCTCATCGTCCACATTTGGTTTATAGGCCAGGCCAATAACCAGCACCCGGCTGCCGTTCACCGCCTTGCGCCGCACATTCAGTGCCTCCGCCGTGCGATTCACCACGTACATCGGCATGGCCGTGTTGATTTCGCCCGCCAGCTCGATGAACCGTGTGCTTTGGGAATATTCGCGTGCCTTCCAAGTGAGATAAAAGGGATCTATCGGGATGCAATGGCCGCCCAGGCCAGGACCGGGATGGAATGCCATGAAACCGAATGGTTTCGTTTTGGCGGCCTGAATCACCTCCCAAACGTCAATCCCCATGGCTTCATAGACGAGCTTCAATTCATTCACCAGCGCGATGTTCACGCTGCGAAAGATGTTTTCCAGCAGCTTGGTCGCCTCCGCCACGCGGCAGGAGGAGACGGGGACAATCGTCTTGATGGCCCGGCCATACACTGCTTTGGCGCGTTCCAGGCAGGCGGGCGTGTAGCCGCCCATCACCTTGGGAATAATTTCCACCTTGCTTTGCACATTGCCCGGATCTTCCCTTTCCGGCGAAAAGGCCAGATGAAAACCCACGCCTGCCTTCATCCCCGAGCCGGCTTCAAGCACTTCCCGCAGGTCCTCATCTGTCGTGCCTGGGTACGTTGTGGACTCGAGAACCACCAGCGTGCCCTTCTGCAAGTGCGGCGCGATGGACAAGCCGGTGTCAATGATATAGGAAATGTCCGGTTCACGATTCTTGTTCAGTGGCGTTGGCACACAAATGATCACGGCCTCCACTTCCCGGATGCGTTCAAAGTCCGTGGTGGCGGTAAAACCACCGGCCTTCACCGCCTCGGCAATGGCGGATGATTCGATGTGTTTGATGTAACTCTTTCCCTGGTTTAAGGAAGCGATCTTTGCCGGATCAATGTCCAGTCCCAAAACACTGACGCCCGAGCGGGTGAATTGGAGTGACAAGGGCAGACCGACGTAACCCAAACCGACGATGGCTATTTTCATAGATGTTGTTTCTTTCAATTACCGTGATGCGTGACAACCCGCGAGGGAATAACGTGATTGCCGAATTTTGCCCCGGTTGGAGACTCGCGGATTTGCTGTCCGCGCTCCTTTTGATTTTGGGCAACACGCCATCAAGATGCGCCCAAATCAAGCGGGCGCGTCTCAATTTTTGTCAGTGACTCAGGTTGCAACGGGGAGGCCGCGCCGCAGCAACCCTGCCCGCGTGCGGCGACCGGAATGGTCTTTGCCGCTTCCAGTCGCGCTGCTGAACAAGGCGCGGTCATTGCAGCGGGATGACCCTGCTCAATTCGACTGCCTTTGTCTCCTCCGGGAATGGTGCATATGCTTGGCTTCTCATTCTGAGATGGCGTAGCCCGTTCAAAGTCCCGGTCGCCTTGCGCATCTTTGATGGCGTCTCCCCGCAGCCGGGCATATTGTTCCGGCAAGAAACGTTTCAAAAAGAATGCCGTCAGAGGGTTTATATGAAGGAATGCGGTTTTTCTCACGAGTTTACAGCCCCTCGCAAGGTAGAAATCATCTACACCCTTTACAGCAGTATATTTATAGTTCCCGATAAATATCTGCTTGATGGCCTGGCAACCGGCAGCGGCTTCCTGCACTTTATGTAGCATAAAACCCGTCGCATGCATTTTTAGAGATTCTGTTTCGCAAAAAAACGTCGAATAAACCAGAGTGTCTTCAACCAGATGCCAGACACCAATGGCACCGAGCTCGCGATTCTTTTTATATGCCCCAAGCACAATCACCTTCGGATTCTGAAAAAGTGAATCTGCCCATTTTGAGAAATTGCCTGCATCTCGCCGCTCAGATTTGTATTCGTATTTTGTTCTTTCGTAAAAAGACAGATAAACACGATATGCCTGCACTTTAAATTCATTGACATCCGTTACCAATGAGACCGTGAAATCGTCGGCTGCTCGTTTAATTTCCCTTCTCTCATGCCGATCCAGATCGCCCAGACAATACGCCTTTGGATTTTCAAATATTAACAAATTCAAGAATGAATTCGTTCCCTCATGAGGTGATACAGCGTGTTGAAATCCACCAAAAAATGCCGCGAGAGGGCTGCTAACCGATGGTGGCGGATATTCTTGATATGGCAGGAGTGGCCGATAAAACAGAGGACGAACCCGCCGCCAGTAAATCCCGTTGATCTGGTGAATCCGTTCCCCCTGCCTTCGCTCAAAACTGGCGAACTCCTCAATCGTCATTCTTTGCCAGGGAAATGTCATGGAATTGTTATTCTAAAACCTCTCCAAAACAACTGTAGCGGCGTTCTGCGAGCGCCGATGAACATTGGATTTGCCCTTTTTCCGGTGGGGCGAGCGTCCCCGCGAGCCAGTTCGTGTCAGTAGCTTGGGGCTGGAAATTCAAAGCTTTCTCTCTGCGTTGCGGCACGCCAGCAGTCTTACCCCACCACCCTATTGCGACGCGGCGTCGCAGCCATATTGACGGCCTTGCCAACGATTGAACGCCATAATGAGAGGGGCAGCTACCAAGCTGCCCCTTACCAAAACTTTGCTTTGTGTCAAACCAAGCAGGCAAATCAAGCCCGCAATTTGCGAGAAAAGAAACAGAAGCCACCAAGAGCCAACCCCAACAGCATGACGGTCGCGCCGCCATCAGGAATGGCACTAGAAACGACCGCCAGCATCGGCTGCGAAGTTTCCGGTCTCCCATCCGCATTATTATGAGTCAAATTCAAGGCATCTACATTATAGGCCCCACTAGCGGCCAATTCCGCCGCCGCCAAACTTGAAAACACCGATGTGAATTGTGCCGAGGTCAAAAACACATTGGCAGCCGCCCAGTCAAAAACTGGGGTGCCTTGCAATGCCCATATCGCATTCTGTAATTCCCATGCCGAAGCTTCACGACCTGCGCCGGGAGCCCAAGTATAACCCAGCAAAGTTTGATTGACGAACTTTGAATAGAGCCAAGCTGTTCCCACCGCAACGCCGTTAGGAGTCAGAGTGCCGTTTTGCGGATTGCCGAGCAGTCCAATTGATGACGAAAGACAGAAAGTCTCGAACCCGCCGTTAACTTTCGTGCTGGGATCATAATTATTGATGATGGATGTGAACACCGGGTCACCCGCATCACTAGGATCAAGACTAACAGTGAATTCTCCGCCCGGCTGTTGGCTGTAACTGGGATCGCGGGTGATATTCACAGTCAACGCGGAACATTGATAGGATGCCAACGACCCCGTCAACGCGATTAACAAGCAAAGCTTTCTCATATTTTTTCCTTTCCTAAACAGTTATTGTCTAATTTTTTTTCTTCATGTCCAATTTAGCCGCTTTCGTGCCATAACTTTTTTGACAGCCGCCGCCTGTCACGGAACATTTATCTAAGTAATTGGTTTATAATATGATAAACGCCAGGCAAGGACTCAATAAAAAGAGAAAGCACACGACCGAATAAAATCAACAAGATTGAAACTGTAAGACTATCCGACGCGTATTAGGTTCAAATGGGGGTGTTGAACATGATAATATGCTGAATGAAAACGTGTTATACATGAATCTTCCAATCTGTAAGCCCAAGCGACAATTCTTTAGCTGGCAGCATGTACCTGCCTTCCAGGAAATTTGCCGGTTATTGAGCAGCGGGAATCGTTGGCACATATTCTTTGGCGCCGTTCTGCGGAGGGGGTGAAACGTCCATTCTGGCTGCGCTTCGGCCAACAGACCCAACCCTCAACCACGAGCACATGCGCCGGCACGCGATGGGTCACCGCCTGAAACGGGTGGATGCCCAATACCAGCCCCCATCCCGCCATCAACACCCGGCCGCGCCAACTCAATCCCCAACGTTCCTTCCGGATCAACATTCCCCCCAATTTTGAGGATGAACGGCCAAGGGCTGGGTTCGGCGCGCGACAGACTGAATCCGGAACTGACACGTGCAGGTTAATCTGGAGATTTTTCGGTGCGGCCAATCCGCCGATTGTGGCGATTACCACGATTCATGGATTTTCCCTCTTTCCAACGAGCGGGATGTTTTTAAATTGTAAACTGAAAATCAGCAGAGTCACGTTAGTTCGGCCATTGCTTTTTTAGGAGCAAACGATCGCACATAGGCCTCAGGCGGTCGCGGGCTTCGCACATTTGCCTGCGGGCGATCGCCCACAGAGGCGTGTGGGGAAGTGGAACGGTGCGCGGGTCTATTGCATCGACAGGAACAGAGTAGACTTCTATTTCTGCGCATGACCCTGTGGCAATTGGCGCTCCGCGGTATGAAGCAAACGAGGCCAGATCACCCGTGGTTGTCCACAGCGTCAACCCTTCGAAGGCGCCGTCGTTCAGCCAGGGTCTATGGACACAAAGTTGATTGACGCCTTGCGGCACTCTAAGCCGGATTCGCCGCGAAAACAGTTTCAAATGCAAAACCTCCCCCTCACGGCGCGTGCAGAAATTCGACCGTGCGATGGATTTCATATCCATCCATTGGACCCCTCCGACGGAATTGAGTGCGCCCGCCAACTGGGCGAGCACATCCAGACCGCCTGCAACATCTTCGTGGTGTCCCACGGGTATCACCGGTTGACCCAAAAAGAGGGCCAGAAGCATCTCGGTTTCGCATCCGCTTCGCAGTCGAAATCTGGGAATTACCGGCAGGCCGGCACCCAGGAATTCGGCCGGATTCAGTCCCACTGAGATGGGCCAGGCCGTGCTCGGGTTTTGATTCATGATGGAACCCCGGGAGATGCAGGCGGCCTCGAACCCCATCCGCAAAAGGACAGTGGACATGTCATGACTGCAGGCGCCGTGCGGAGCCGCCATGACACGCGAGACTTCCAGTCCGGAGGCTCGCTCCAACCGCTCAATTCTCCGCAATGCCTGGGCTGCGAGCGCCCGCCGGTTGGTGTCGGTCTGTGCCTGGGCCAATTCTCCAGCCGTGTGATTGTTCCCATGGATCAGAAGTGAAAGCCGGCTTTGGTTCTCCCGGAACAGGGCCGCTGTTCCCGGATGCACATACCAACCATCCAATGGGACGGTGGCAAAGGATACATGATAATTGTGCCTGGAGGCATGGTGAACCAACTGGTCATACTTGACGTAACCGTGGGATTTCCAATGCAGATTGGGGTCATCGAACATGAAGCAGGCGCGCAGGGGCGGATGCTCCCAACCTGATACTTCCCGCAAGAAATGCAGGATTGGTAAAAGGCGCAGCCAATTTTTGCTTTGGAAATGCTGGAAGAGGCAACCACCATCAGCGAGATGAGGCGGTTCCATAGCCACCAAATCCACCGCTGAAGCCCCTGCCTTGCGATGAAGCCACAGAATGTCATCGCCTTTCCGCGCCACGACTTCATCTCCGACCTCCACAGTCAAACGGCATGCACGGTCTATCGTTTTGTCGGTGAACGCTTGTCCTTGAAGGCACCGCGCGAGACATGACCTTGGCGCCAGACTTACCAGATCTCCAGATGCCAGTGAAATTGCTGATCCCTCTTTGATAAAAGCCAGACATCGCAACCCCAAGTCCGCGCTACGGACCGCCTGTCGACGATTAACACCAAAAAGCAAAGCAGCTTCACAGGATCCATGGTTCGTCTCCAAGGCGCCGACAAAATCAACTGAATAAAGTTGACTGAGCGTATCAAATAATCGGCGGCCACGAGAAAGCTCCTCGGCTGGAAACACTCCTATCTTCGGACGCCACATGGATTGGGGTGAAAACTATTTGATGGGCTTGAGCCCCTTCGAGAATTCCCTGATGGTCACGTCCATCTTCAGGGGAACGGTGATTCGGGCAATCGGCCTGGCTGGGTTGCCTTGGACGAGGGTCATGGGCGGCACTGAATTGGTGACGACGCTGCCAGCGGCAACAATGGCACCCCGCCCTACGGTGACTCCTGGCAAGACGATGACTCCAGGCCCCAAGCTGGCTCCCTCTTCGATCACCACGCCGCGCTGCTCGCGAAAATGGGCGATAATCATCGCCCGAATGCCCACAGCAGCATCATCGCGGATGGTGACCAGGTAAGGATACGATGTTTCAATTATGGCATCGTATCCAATCCAAACGTTATTGCCAATTTTGACGCCGCGCCAACGATTCAGCCTGACCCGCCAGGTTCTCGCGCCCGGCGCATTTCTCGCGAGAATCTGGAGCATTCGGTTTTTCAGGCCGGAATAAACCGCCTCAGTCATATATCACCTTTCCAGAAGCATCGCGCAAACCCGGTGGCAGAAGGCTGGCACCGTAGCTTCGTGAATGATTTTGAATCCGCAATCCTGATACAGGTGCAACGCTGGTGCGTTGTTCCCGTTGACATCCAAGCGGATGCGTTTGAAACCCGCCCTCGCTCCGGCAGTGATTGCCTGCTCCAAGAGTTGTCGCCCATAGCCGCGACCGCGGTGCTCAGCCCCCACAGCCAATGTCCGCAAATAAAAGTCAGATTCGCCCACCGGCAGCAGCACGTTGGCAAAGGCAGACAAGAAATCCCGCAGAGCCAGCCTCCGGTCTGACTTGCAGTTCTTAAGCAAATACAGCGTATCAAATAAACGTCGTTTGGGAATCTCGGTGCCGGGCATGGTAATGAAGACACCGATACTCCTGCCGTTGTTCATGGCCAAAGTTGCGTGCAACCCGGAGAACTCTGAATTCGGGTGCTTGATCCACGACTCGAGGCTGCGCTTGGCAATCTCGGGGTCGCCAAAAAGCATGTGAAAGTACTCCGCTCCAGTGGCGAACACCCACTCCGCAATCGGAGCGCTCCAGCGTTCAACTGCCGCCGCATCTTGAAGTTGAAGGAACTCAATCATGGTTTGTTTTCCAGCATCGCCCGGAGCTTATGGCGATCTATCTTGCCGTTCGAATTGAGTGGAAGGTGGCTCAGGATACGAATCTCGCCAGGCACCATCGCGGCTGGAAGTATCTTGGTGAGTTGTTTGCGAACAACCGCCGGGTCGAGTGTTTCCTTGCCCACAAACCCCACGATACCCCCGACGCCGGTATCGCGAATGGGCCAGCCCATCGCCGCAACGTCCATCACGCCCGCCGCCCGCCGAAGCGCTGCTTCGATTTCGCCCAACTCGATTCGCAGACCGAAAACCTTCACTTGGTGGTCGAGTCTGCCAAAAAAAGTGAATGGCTTGCCATTGCCGGATCTTCTCACCAGGTCACCGGTGCGGTAAAAAAGCTCGGAGCGCCCGGGCATTTTGATAAAACTTCGGGCGGTACGTTCAGGATCACCGAGGTATCCGGCGGCCACTTGCGGACCACTCAGCAACAGTTCACCCCTGGCCCCGGACGCAACTTCGTTCAGATGCTCGTCCACAACGAGCGCGCCAAATCCAGGCAACAAGTCACCAATCGGCACGATGCCGTTTTCCGCCTCGGCTTTGCCCCGCTCATCAACCCAGCGGTAGGCGGTCGCATCCACGGTGCATTCCGTGGGGCCATAGAGGTTTTCAAGAATTGAGTTGGGCGCCGCCGCGCTCCACTGACTCGCCAAGGCCACCGGCAATGCTTCTCCGCCGAAGAGACTTACGCGAAGCTTGGGAAAGTGATTCGGTTTGAGCGCGCCAAGACGCTGGATGACCAAACCGGTTGACGGCACCGTCTGGAGGACCGTAATTCCAGAGTCACGAATGAAGGCCGGCAGGCTCAAGAACAAACGCGCGGTCGGGCAACACAACAAAGCTCCGGTAAGCCAAGCCGTGAAGAGGTCGCCCACCGAGGGGTCGAAAGAGAGGTCCGCGAGTTGACTGATACGATCTGCAGAGGTGATCGCATGTCGTTCGATCAGTGTATTGATCAGCGTTGTCACATTTCGATGGCGCACCATGACTCCCTTCGGTTCACCCGTGCTGCCGGAAGTAAAGAGGACATAGGCCAAATCATCCGGCTCAACGTGCGGGCATTTCCAGGCCGTGGGTTTGAGCAAGTCTCGCGCGGCGAGCACCCGGGCGTTGGCCCATGTTTCCTTCAACTCTGCCGCATCCGCGCGGTCAGGAACGACTACCGTTATGTCTCCGTCGTAGCCCCCCAGCACACCGCCGATGGACGCTTCGGCGTTCTGATCCACGATCACCGCCTGAATGCCCGTTTGCTTGAGGAGCTTTCGAGTCCGTTCGACCGGATCTGCGGGATTGAGTGGAACATAGGCATGTCCGCGCAGTAAAGCCGCCAGCACGCCAACATAGGCCGTAAACGAGCGCGCGCCATAGATTCCGGTCAGGCGCGGGCCGGCGACGCCGCACGCCTCGAGCATCGCGGCCAGGGAAGCAGCACGCTCGCGCAAGTGGCGGTAGGTCCACCTCTGGTTGCCGATCTCAAGCGCCAAGTTATCCGGAAAGCGCTCGACAGTTTCCAGAAAGCGCAGATGAAGCAGGGAAGAGGTTGGAGTCATGAGAGGTTTTGCCGGACGCGTCCGTTTTACATGCTCGCTCACGAATTTCCGCTGGCACTTTGAACCCGAGGGGCCGTCCGCGCAGGCGTCTCTGATTCCAGCAACCGGAGCAGCGCGTTGCGATCCACCTTTCCATTGGCGTTGAGCGGAACTTGTTGCAGCAGCCGGACTTGACGCGGCACCATCACATTCGGCAGCCGATGCTTCAAGTCAGCCAGAATCGCCGCCACATCCGCTCCGGGCTTGTCAATGAAGGCAATGATTCCTTCCGTGCCAGTCTTAGATCGAGGCCAGCCGACCGCGGCAGCCAAAGCCGTACAAGCCGACTTCCGCAGCGCGGCTTCGACGTCTCCCAGTTCGATGCGGGCGCCATGAATCTTGATCTGGCTGTCGTTTCGTCCCAAGAAACACATGGGTTTGCCCGCCGCCGGCCGGCGCACCCGATCGCCCGTGCGGTAAAAGGTCTGTTCCCGGCCGGGAGGGACGACAAAGGCGCGCCGCGTTTGTTCGGGGCTCCGCCAGTACCCGGGTGCGGTCTGCGCTCCACCAATGAGCAATTCGCCCTCCGTCCCCTCGGGCACTTCTTCCAGGCTCTCATCAACTACCAATAACTCGCAGCCACGGTATGGAAAACCAATCGGTACAATCCCCTGTTCGGCTTCCGCCGGCGAGCGCGTCGAATCCCAAACGTAGCTGGTCACTTCCACTGTTGCTTCCGTCGGTCCGTAAGTGTTCTCGACGACCGCGTTGGGCGTTGCAGCCGCGCAAGCCGCCGCGATTTCAACGGCCACGGCCTCGCCTCCCAATCGCAGCAGTCGGAGCGCCGGATACCGGCCCGGCTTGAGCGATCCCATGCGCATCATGACGTGCGCCATCGAGGGCACCATATCGATGACGGTAATCTCCTTTTCCCGAAAAAACTTGCCCGGGTTGAGCAACTGATCCGGCTGCGGCACGCAGAGACAGGCAGCGCTCTCCCAACAGCCGTACAGGTCAAAGAGGTGAGGATCCCATGTGAAATCGTAAATCTGCGAGAAGCGATCGCGCTCACTCAACGCGTACCGGCTAAGACCGACCCGGATGAAGTGAGTCAAGTTTCGGTGAAGCAAAGCGACACCTTTGGGCTTTCCAGTCGTGCCGGAAGTGAACAGCAGGTAGGCTGTCGAATCGGGATTGACCGGTTTAGCCTGCCAGGTGGCGGGTGCTGCGATCCCGTCTTTGTCCAGAAACCGGTGCTGTGGCCAGGCCCTGGCCAGTTCATGGTGACCGGCGCCGGTTTCGACAAACAGAAAACACATGGGCTTGGACAGCAGCTTGAGCAGCGGTTCGAGCTGACTTGCACCCCGGCTATCCAACAACAATGTTTCGATTCCTGACGCTTCGATCATTGCCGCAGTTCGTTCCGGCGGAAATGAAGGGTTGAGTGGCACGATGCCCTTGCCTGACATCAAGCCGCCGAGAACGGCGGCGTACGCGGCAGCCGTGCGTAAGGCAAAGACGCCGACCAGGCTGGATTCGGAAGGTGCGTTTATTCCCGTCACGGTAGACGCCACCGCTGCCGCCCAAGTGCGTAACTCGGCATAGCTCAAAACAGAGCCTGCGACGTCGAGCGCTGGACGGCCCGGGTGTTTTGCGGCGGAGGCCAAAAAACCGGCGTGAATCCCCGCTTGGCAAATTTCGGATGGTACTGACTGGGGATTGTTACCCATTTATTCAGGGACGATGAAGTTGTGGGGAATGGAACACACCAAAAACTGACGCGGCACAACCTGGCAAACCAGTGCGCCAATCACGTCGGAAAGCGTTCAGCCAAAGAGCCATTGTCCGTCTGGACCTTGATGTCGGGAGTCAATTGTCGCCGCTGAAACCAGCCTTGCTGAGCCTCCAGCGCAAACCGTACCTGCTCGGAAGCCGAGCGCACCCAATTCTCGCTGTTGGGCTGTAGATCGTGGATCTCAAGCATTGTGCCGTCTGGGTCAAGAAATGCGATGGAAAGGGCCAGCCGGCAGTCCTTCATCCAAAACGAGGCAAGCTGCGGGCTTGGGAAGACAAAAAGCATGCCTTGGTTCTCGCTCAATTGCTGACGGAAGCGCAAACCCATGTCAATCTGCGCTGGGGTACTGGCAATCTCGGCAATGATCTCTGCATGGCCCACGCGCAGTTTGACCGTGGGCAACATCGGTTGAGCTCCGCTCGGCGCTGCGTTGGGCATGGGCTCCTTCAATTGCGCATTCCGGCCAATGTAATTGCAAAGAGGCCCGATGATGGTGAGACTTTCTGCATCCAATCCTTCTAGGTCAATCACGACATTGAATTCGGCCTCGATGGCGTTGATGAGCTCGAGGACGCCAAGGGAGTCCACAATGCCTTGGGTCAGGAGATCGAAATCGTTGCTGACGGCCTCGGGGGCGAGTCCGGCGGACTTTAGCCGTTCGCCGTATAATCGCAGTATGAAGCCTCGAACGTTTTGTGCATTACAGGTTATCATGGCGTTTGTTCCAACTTTTGAATCATCGCTCGGCGATCAAATTTTCCATTGGCATTAACCGGAAACTGCGGGAGCAGATGAATCCGGCGCGGAGACATATAAGTCGGCAGCAGCGCGGCCAGTTGGTCGCTCAATTTGCGGGTGTCAAACGGGTCCGTTTGGAGGAAAACCTCGATGCCCCCCGCACCTCCGGGAACTACGGGCCAACCCACAGCCACCACACCATCAACGCCGGATTCTTTGCGAACAATGGCCTCCACCTCACCGAGTTCGACGCGATGCCCAAGGATCTTTATCTGGTTGTCCAGGCGTCCCAGATACAGCATCGGCCCATTCCCGGAGGGTTGGCGGACGCGGTCTCCGGTGCGGTAATAGACCTCGGTTCTGCCGGGAGGCACAACAAAGCTGCGCGCTGTTTTCTCGCCATCGTTCCAGTAACCCGGAGACATCTGCGGCCCGGTCATCAGCAACTCGCCGTCTTCGCCGGGATTGACCTCGAAGAGCGATTCATCCACCACCAGAGGCACCATCCCGGGAAAAGGCTCGCCGATGGGCACCACGCCATGAGCCGACTCCGAAGGCGAACGCATCGAATCCCAGCGGTAATAGGTGCAGGCAATTGTGAGTTCGGTCGGGCCGTAAATGTTTTCGACGATGGAATTCGGCGCGGCCCCGGCCCATGCCTTGGCCACTTCGACCGGCAGCGCCTCTCCGCAAAACAGGCTGACCCGCAGCCGCGGATACGTGCCCGTCTTCAGGGCACCGAGCCGTTTCATGAAAAGAGCCGTTGATGGCACTGAAAACCAGATCGTCAGACGCGCATCGTTGATGAACCGCCCTGGATTGAGGAGTGTCTTCTCTGGCGGGCAACACACGCAGGCACCCTGCTCCCACGCGACGAACATGTCCGCCACGGAGAGGTCGAAAGTCATGTCGAAAGTCTGCGAGAACCGATCCTCGTGACTGATCGAAAACCGCTCCGAGATGAAGTCGATGTAGTGCCGGACGTTGTGGTGCGTTACCATGACGCCCTTCGGCACACCTGTGCTGCCCGAGGTGAACAGCAGGTAAGCGATGGACTCCGGCGAAGGTTTCTCTGGATGCCATAGTTTGTGCGATGCGAGTTCTCGTGCTCCCACGAATTGGTGTTTCGGCCAACGCGCCGTCAGTTCGCGAGCATCGTCCCGGTCGGGCAGGACCACGAGCATCTCGTAGCCGATTCCTTCCAAGACTTGGCCCAACTGCTTTTCCGACTGCGCATCCACCAGCATTTTCCGACAACCGGAGCGCTGTAGCATCGTCAGCGTGCGCCCCGCAGGAAACGTGCGATTCAGCGGCACATAACCGTGGCCGCGCAGCAAAGCGCCAAGCACGCCTGCAAACGCCGTCACGGACCGATAAGCAAACACCGCCGTCAACGGTGGCTCGTTTTCCACTTCATGCCGGTCAAGTGTGGCGGCCAGTGAAGCCGCTTTCTGAAAGAGTTGCGCGTACGTCAGGACTTCGCCTGATACCTCGACAGCCGGGCGGTCACCAAAAGCCTCGACCGAACTCAGAAAACCGCAACCTAGCGTCCTGGGTTGAATGGCTTTCATTTTTCGAGAATTTCCATCGATGAAGACGACGGACTGTGAGTCAATCCTACGCGGTTCCCAAGCGGTTGGGAGTCAAGGTCAAAGATCGTCACGGGATTCACCTTCAAACATTTGTTTCACCTTCGCCTTCACCACTTCGTCCATTTTGACAAGCGGCAGCCACGGCCTTTTGAATCCTTCCCCCGTGAGCTTGCACGTGGCGTCAATGCCAGGTTTAATGGCCGGCAATACTTGCGGGTGAAAATGCATCTCGCGGCACCCAAGGTCGAACGCAGTTTGTCATTCCAAGGCCGGTGGCCACAATTCCTGAAAATCAGCATGGTGTTTTTCGAAGGCTGGTTTGAATAACTCTCGTTGCGCGTTTAATCAACTCCTCATAGCAAATCAGCAGGCTCTTCGGTCCGGGCAGGGAGGCATAGACTTTATTCCGTTTGGAAAGCCGCAATCGTCCTCTTCGGATGGCTTCCGGCTTCAGAATCTTTCGCGCGAAATATTCTTCCCAAGCGATAAACCGATTCCGATCCATACGATGCAACTCGAAAGCATTATACCAGGCAAAAGGCATATAGAGCCTGGTCCGGCCGTATCCTTGGTAAAGAATAACCGGTGCTTTGCCGTTCGTGCGCGCCTGTATGATCTGTTGCAATCCGAAGACCAGGGAGTGAATGCCCCGCCAGAGCAGAAAATCAACAGGCATCGCAAAAGAAAACGTCCATTCCGAATCGAGAACATTCCAACCTGAGGAGTCACAAATCAGGTTTCTTGGGATACAGTCGTAAGGGCCAAACGTTACGCAGGTCATAGCTGTTTCCATTGCCTTAAATCCGAGAAAATCGCGGAATTGGGACGGCACACAGTCAAGATGCGGCAATCCAGAAAGAAAATGCGCGTATTGCACAACGGAGTCTAATGCAAAATCCTTCCTGTTCTGCAAAATCTCCAGGCCAATCTGTTCTTCCAAGTTAGGTGCTTCAAGGAAGGGATAGACAAGTACATCGTCCTGTCTTCTTCCGATCACGACTTCTGCTTGACCACGGAATTGTCTTGCCGCAAATTTTTCGCGCTCGGCAATTAAGTCAATAAACGGCCGACTCGCAGCGTTGGCCGGGAATTTAATAAACACTCTGTCGGCTCCGCGCTGCTCGACTCGGCTTGCCAACTGGAATTCCTCACGGCGATCTAAATTAGCGGTGCCTTCACTGCTGCATTCAGGCTTTAATAATTGAGCAGAAGGTCCCATGGGAACACCCCAACTTATTGGTTTTCTAGCTGAAATTTACAGCAAATTATCGGAAACCCAAGCCTGGAGGATCTCCTTGAAGCCGCCTGGACTTAGTAACTTCCTCGCTCTGCCCCACCTATCCCAGTACGGATGATGACGATCCTGATGGATAACCACATGGAAATCGAGATTTTTGTACGGCCGATACAGGGAAAAAGGTTTGTGGAAATGCGCAAAAGCGGACTCCATGCCAGCTCCGATTACTTCGCCTCGGAAGTTCACGTCAACGTTTTGGAGACAATAGCGCAGCTTGTCGCGGGACAAGATCAGAATCCCCGAATGCGGATTTGTCGCGACGCGTAACACCTTTCCCCTCCAGTGCTTCTCCTGAAGCGTCCATATCCTGGGCCGCACCATGGGATCATTTGGCAGTTTCCGGTCACCGCAGACTTCAATTCGGTTCGGATGAAGGCACTCATTAATCAAAAACTCCTGATCAAATTCCAATACATTACGGAAGGTTTCGACAGGAAGGAGAATATCATCCTCAATATTGATGAAGTAATCATACTCTTCAACCTGCTTCGCCATTTCGCAAAGCGACTCGAAAATCAACTGCCGGGGGTCCTTCAGGAAGGAAAAATCCTTATCCACCGGCAACAACGACTTACCCTTGATTCCGCACAACTTCACGTCCACGCTGGCTACTTCGGGTATGTTTCCAAGTTCCTTCAAAAATTGGATGGTCTTCTGAACATAGCCCCTGCGAACTTCGGGTCTTTGGGAATTTGACAGGTACACAACTCCGCCTTGGCTCGGCCCATAATAATGATTAACGTGGGCGAGGATTTTAAGATCTCTGGGTGAGCTCATTTCAACTGTATTGGGGTTGTCCGCACCAGTGCCGGGGGAGGTTTACTGGCCAAAACGGGAAACGCCGAAACGACCCATGAATTTGACGCGACTTTCTTAGTAGCTGTAACACAATTACGCCTTGAGCAATTTTTGGTCAATGTAGCGCCGGGCTGCCTGACATTTTTTCCGAATCAGTTCCATGCCGAAGGTTTCCTGGTAGGACGCATGGCCCAGATGATGGATATAGCTTGCTTTGGTCCAGACGATTTTCAGGCCGGCCGCGCCAATCCGCTGGCACAATTCCATTTCGTTTCCATAATCGGCCAGGCTCTTGTCAAATCCGCCAAATCTGTCCCAAACACTGCGCCGGACGAAAAAGGCAAAGCCTCCCACTTTGGGCAAATATGTCGGAGGCTGCCCTCGCCATCGCGCTGTGTATTTCTCCGCAAAAAGCCATATTTGCTCATCAGACCAATAGTAACGACAGTAGCAGGCACGATCCACGCACTGCGGTGTCGGTGTATGACTCGTCGAAGGCCCCACCACCGCAACTTCCGGATTATTGTTAAACGTCTGGGAAATGCCAAACCAGCTCCGCGGCGTGACAACGGTGTCGGAATTCAGCAGACAAAGATAGGGGTGCGATGAAATGGAAATGCCGGCTTCCGATGCCCGGCTATGCCCCAGAGCCGTTTGATGCCGCACCAACTTCCAGTTGTTTCGCTCACAAAACTCATCGAGCATACGGCGGGTTCGTTCCAGAGTTGAACCGTCGTCAACGAGAATCACTTCCGCCTCGCCGCCAAATCGCTCGAGGCTGGCCAGGCACCGCTGCGTGGCCTCTGGAGCGTCGTGGATGGGAACGATGATGGACATCGCCGCAGACGCCCGCTTTTCCTCTTCCGAAAGAAAAAACGGGCCGTATGTCCGAAGGTCGAGGCTCAAAAGCCACGCCCTCAGAAAACGATAATATGATCTGGCTCTTTCGTTGATCACTTGACCATCAATGCTTGCCGACAATTTTCCTGACAAGTCTTTGAACTCTAAGGAGCGTCTGGACCGAGCGACTTTTATACACTTTCCGATATTGATCGTTTGCCAAAAGACTCCAGAGATAGCCCTTGAAATTGTTATCCAACAACGATTGGATGTGCGGCAATTCTGCCAAGTGTAACCTGCCGAATTCGATCACAAAAACGGAGTCTGGCAGATTATAGGCGCGGAATTCCCGTTGGGCCTGAACCAATTCTTGGATGAATTGATCCAGGCCGCGATAGATTATGTTAGCGTCATGGAAGGCAATGCATCCATCCGGTTGGAGCAACGATAAACAGAAGCGGGCGTCCCGCATCACCGCAACATCTGTATGCTCTCCATCAATAAAACAGTAGTCAGGTCCAATTGGTACTTGATCGGGTGTGATGCGGTCGGTGCTGGTGTCGATTGTATGGATTTTCTTAGTATTTGCACCGGGAATCTGTTGCAACATCCGTAACATACGAGCCGTGCTATTTTCAGGATAAGGGACCAACAAATCCCGTTCGTCGGGTGTAAATCGCGGCCGGGCGTCAATTGAGACGATTTGCGTACAGCAGGGATCAACCACCAACGCCTGAAGTGACCCGCCCAAGTGTGAACCGATTTCCAGATACGAAAACTGGTTTAGCTTCTGGCGAATGGCCAGCTCCAGCGCCAGCAAGGAGCGCCGATCATTTTCAGTGGTCTGGCTCTTGATGTGCCCGAAAAGCGCCAAATCGAGGCGGCTAATTTTGGTGTCAAAGCCGTTCATGAGGAGTGTGGACATGCGTGGTACGGCGAAGAACGATTCCGACAATTCACCTTCTGAAATCTCCCTTCGGAATTCTTACATTTACATGCGTTTTGTTCCCAATCCCAACACATTTGCTAAGGAAGCCAGCACGTTTCTGCTTCCTGTAATCGCATGGAGGGCTTTGAAGCTGAACAACCCAATAAGCAGCGTTGCTGCTGCTCCTGCCACCATTGCCCAAACGCGGATGAGAAAATAGGGTGCTAGAAACGCCACCAACACCGGCGCTGCAATTGCCATGGCGAACCGCCGATTGGCTGGCGACCAGGCGAACCCAGTCAACTTCCTTACCACCACAAATGTCACACACCAGTAGAACAAGTTGTAAACGACGAAGGCCATTCCCACCCCTCGCAGCCCCCACCAGGCGATCCCCAGCCAAATCAAGCCAATATGAAGGGATTGAGCCAATACCTCCATTGCGAAGTACAACTTCCCTTTCCCTTTTGCTATGAGGATGAATACCATTGGCCAGGAGGTGACACGCAGAAACATGCCCAGAATTTGCCAGCGCAATATCTCCACCGCCGGCGCAAATTTTGCCGAGTAAAAGAGAGAAAGGACCAGTGAGGCAAAGGTCAAGGTGCCAAGAATCCCCGGGGCCGCCAAGAGAAGACCGACCTCCGCCTGTTCGTTGACCAAGCGATTGCACGCGGTGTTGTCTTTGCTAACAGCCGTCAGCCGCGGATAAAAGTCTTTCCCCATTGCCTGCAGAATGAAATCAACATAGAGTGTGGACATCGTCCAAGCGGCTTGGTAGAGACCCACCATCGCCACGCCCAAGTGGCGCATGATAATGACCCGGGTGCCATAAGCCACTCCGTTCGCCACCAGCACAGTAGCCATGAAGACAATTCCCAGCTTCAACATGGCACTTGCTTCACTGCGAATATCCCCAAACCCCATCGCCACTTTTGATAATCGTACTTTTCTCGCGTACCACCAAGAGGTCAGAACTGTCATGGCGGATGTGGTCAGGATGAGCGGCACAATTCCTTGTTCACCCCAAAAGTAAATTATGGGTATGCCGAGAACAGTCCCCAAGAGAGCACCGAGGACGCTTAACCGCGCCAAGTCCCCGATGCGGCGCACCCCCTGCAACAGGGCAACCTGGCCGTTCGACACCGAGGCCAACAGCACAGTGACTGCCAGGATGGCAATTGCGCCGGCATGTTCCTGATTTCCAAAGGTCAGTCGGCAGATTGGATTTCGGAAGAGGATCACCAAAAAAGCTCCCAAAACGCCGAGGACCATGACTGAATGCTTGAGCGTTTTGGCGGTGCGTGCGATGCGTACCTGTTCCCCCGTACCGACCGCTTCGGCAATTTGACGAATACCGCTGGTGCCCATCCCCATCCCCGACAGCGTGCGTGCCGTGTCAATGATGGAGTTGTACATGCCCATCAACCCAACCCCCCCCGGCCCCAGCAGCACGGCCATCACCTTGGTCCGAACCATCCCCAGCACGATGTTGATCACGGATGATCCACCAATCAGTGCCGAGGATTTAAGAATCTGGCCGTAGGATGTTTTGGCGGGGCCAACCTTGGCACCAGCTTCCTCTGTCTTCAGGTTTTCGGCTGCTATATTACCACCCATAAAGAATAACCGGAATCCTTGTACGAGGCCATCCTTGATCTGCATTCGTCATAGCACAGTTTGCTTGCCGCCCAAAAATGAATACTTTCTTAAGGTTGTGTTTACAAAGAACTTGCACATCACCATGCGGCAACGTTTGAGAAGCTGAATACCCTACTTTAACCAACTCAGTAGCAGGCGATATTTAATCTCTATTTTACGGCACACCAGCCACTGCCACTATTCTCAGGTTGGACGGAGGGGAGATCACTGCACTTTCCGTAAATTGAAAGGGCCCAATGCTCCACGCGCCGGTGGCTGGCCGCGCGTTGCCAGCAAAGTCATTCGTGAAAATGGCGGAAAGGTTCGTTCCTGCATTCCTTAAAATGCTGCTTGCCAGCAAATGAAGGTCAAAGTTGTAATTTGTGGAAATCAGCACCGGCGAAGAGCCGGCCGCACAGTTCGGGTCAACACAGGTCAAGATGCTGGTGTTGGTATATGGAAAATTTGCAAAGCCGGGGTTGCCGCCACTGATGTCATGAATTCCTATCAATACGTTGTCGCCGACATTGGCATCCGCGAGATAGGTGTATTTCGGCTGCCATCCAAAGCCGGAAGCATAGTTGTAGTCCGCCCGAAAATTATTGGTCGAGGGTGAACTGCCGGGGTTGGTGTAAAAACCACTGGTGGGCTGCGATGACCAGCTTCCGCACTCGATGAAAAGGTTGTTGAAAACAGAGCAGTTGTAGGGTGTTCCGTTCTTTGGGTCGCCAGAGATGAAATACAATTCTTCACTAAAGTTCATTCCACATAAGATAAAAGCGTTGTTGTAAAAAGCCGTATTCGGTGTCCAAATGCTTGCGTGCAATGCCGAGCCGAAAAAGATGTTGTTTCGGAAAGTGGTGTTCCCAACGGAATAAGGAGCGGCAGAATCCATGTTACATACCTGAATTGCTCCGGGATAGACGATGTTGCGCTCAATCAAAGTCCCTTGATTGTTGGCTCCGTAACTGCCAGACATTTGAACAAAATCTGTGTGCACCCCTGATTGCGAGCTTCCCACCATCACCACGTTGGACACGACACAGCACCGGATGGCATTGTTCGTGCCGTTTGCCATGTGGAAACAGTCATTGCCAAATGTGACGTTGATAAGGCAATTCTCAACTACATTGGAAAATCCGCCCATGTTTACCACAGTAGCATTTACATTGAACAGGTTCCCGTTGCTGACGACATTAAATGCCCCGCCGACCGCCAAATTGTAGAAGTTGTAATTGTTCGTGCTTGCAATCCCATTGGTTGAGGCGATGTTCCCAAGCTGAAAGTTTTCCAACACATTCCCAATGCCAACGAGACGAATCACAAATCCAACATAGGTGCCCCCCGGTCCCGGCTCATAAACCGGGATCTCATCCTTGGTGATACTAAAGCCATTGGCGACATTGTAATTCTTGAGCATGTCGAATCCATCATTGGTCACACCCGCCTGTGCCAGGAACGTGATGGGATTGGCCGCTGTTCCATTGGCCATGCTGACCACCTTTTCAGGATAGTAACCCGGCTCAACAATCGTTGTGTCACCGGCAACCATTGTGTTTGCGGCTTTTTGAATGGTCAGCCACGGTTGCGCGCTGGTGCCGGGATTGCCGTTTGAACCGGACGGCGAGACAGAATATGTCGCAGCGCGCGCTGAACCCGCAGACGCCAGACAAAGCGACAATAACAAGGTTGCAATGAGTTGTTTCACGCCGAAAGATAACTTTCGGGTTTGCGCTGAATCGTCAAACTTGAACATATTTGGCTCTAAACTTAGCGTCTTGCCCAGTTAAGCAAAAATCATCTGGTTCAAATCAGCAATCGCTGTGCCGCACAGCTTCTGACAATAAATCTGCCGCACGGCCTTGGCCCTCCCAGAGCATCCCGCCCCATCTCTCGCCACCAACCGGTCAAGATTTTGGACACTTCAACGCGACGCGTAAGGCTGATTTAAAAGCATTTACATGTTTTATTCGACATTCTCAACGGCATTCCATTCACAGTTTTCGCTCATCCAGCGCTGAACCGGTGCAAGTCTCTGCAACTTGTCATTCTTCAGTCACCTTTTGAGCCGACTTTTTCTCAAAGCCCTGGCGCCATAGGCGTTTAACAACTCCAAAAACACCGGCGCGTTGCAGCAGAAACTTCCCGACATAATTGGCCCGATAGGCTGCAAATTGAGATAAATTAAGCAAAAGCCCTTTGGGCGAAAATGGATAAAGAGAAACCGAGCCATCCTGCCAATTCTCATCACAAAGTCGTCGCTTATAAAGAGCATCACCCAGACCAAAATCAACATAGCGCACGCCTTCGGTCGCTAGAATTCCGATTGCATATACTAGTAACAACTGCCCTAAATCATAGTTTTTCAAACAGGGATTGTAAGCCGTGTACCATGCGTAGTACGAATCCGCATTAACAGAACCGACCCAAAAAGCCTCCGGCGACCTGTCAATGTACGCTAAAAACGCCATCAACTGGCCACTGTTTGCAACTAGTCGCAGCCGTTGCCGCATTTCTTCGGAATCGTGATAACCGACGCCCATACCGCGGTGATAAGTCTTTCGCGCTACCTGTTCCATGTGTTGAGAGATTACCTCGACCTCTTCTACGTTTCTGACAGACCGAAAAAGCACCCTGTCAGAAAACTCCTTTAGCAACCGTTTTTGCATACGACGCAAGAAGTGACGATGGTTTGAACTTAATCTTGCAAAAAGTTCGTCGCTTGTTTTGGGAATCGTCAATCGCCAGTGCTGACTCCACTCGATTGGCGACGTTAGCAGGGAACCTTTACTATTAGCCAGGATTTGTTGCAACAAGCCAACATCGTTTCTTACATTATGAAAAGTAACTCGTTCAGCCATCCCTCGTTGTATCGTCTCCTTCAACGTTGCAATCAATCCGCATACCGCTCCCTCGGGCAGTTTGCCCAAAATGCCGCCCGTAAAGATAGTCAATGATCGGACGTTAGCTTTAAACATTCCGCAGAGGCGTTGTTGGATGGATTCGATGCGCCCAACCACCAAGGCCAAAGGTTCTCCCTGAAAACGCACCACAATAACATATGGACAAGCGTTTTCCTGATGAAAGCGCAGATAGAGCAAAAAGGCATTAAATTCGGTATTGGGATGCCATTGCCAAGATTCCCAAATTGGACGCAGCGCCGAGATCTGGTCTAAATTGGTAAGGACTTCAAAAGTGAACTCTCCCTCCATAAACTCAAGTATTTGTATGAAACCCTCTGTCCTCTACTCAGTTCAACGTAAGATGCAATTGGGAGCGCACCTGAAAAAAATCGTATCAGTTGCCTGTCCCATTGGCCCGACCATCAGCGCCGCAAGTGTTCGCTGCCAATTCTTTACGGGGTGTTAAATTGTCGCCTCACCTTTTGTCAAACTGGCTGCGCCTGTTATAGATTCGGATGAAGATTCCGACGCAAGCATGGTTTCGCACCCGCTTTGATTGGCCAAAACCAGCGAAAGATTGCTCCCAATGGCCACGAGCGCCCAAAACAAATATTTCAGTTGGGGAGCAAAAATATACACGTTCGTCATGGAATACATGAAGATCAGACACGCGACGGCGATTCCAGCCTGCAAAACACGATCATCCATGTCGCTTCTATGCCAATTCATGACCAGAGTTTTGGAAATGGAAAGAAAGAGGGTTAGTTCCAAAAGGAAGCCGATTGTACCCAATTCAATCAAATCACCGGCGTAATTATTGTCCCAACTCGTGTGACCCGAGTGAATAATATCCGCCTGCCAGCCTTCCTGACCATGCCAATAGTTCGACAAATCCATGTTTTCCGTACTGCCAGGACCATAACCAAACAAGAAACGAACTGGTGACAAACGAAGCTGATCCCACGCCACAGCCCATAGCTGCCAACGATAGTTGTAAGTGCTGGCTTTATCAGAACTATCGTTGAATGTTGAAAAACAAAGATTGGAAATCGTGTCACGTACGCCAGGGCGCAGAAGTAAAATGGCAGCGGTCAGCACAGCAACGAACGCCAATTTTTTCCGCAGTTTCCTCCCACCCAGAACCACCATGCCCAGCAGGCCGAGGCCGAGGCCAAGCCACGGCCCCCGGCTCATGGAGAAGTAAGTCGCAGCGATGAGCAATAATGTTATCCCGTACATGATGCGCCTTGGCCTGGCCTCTTTGAAATAAGCGGCCAAAGCCAGCGACAGCGGCACCCCCATCGCCATGGCATAACCCAACAAGATTCGGTGAGGATAAGTGGCGGCAATGTCTCCGCCTTCTTCAAACAATCCGGCATTTGATGGCATTACCCACCCGAGCATGTCGAAGCAGAAATATTTTTCCATTGAGGCCACGACGGCGACGGCCGCCAAACCGTAACAGATGCTCGACAGTAATTTGACCCAATCACTTTCGCTTTGAACATATTCGCTGATGAGAAGATAGAATAAAACCACCTCGATGGCATAGTTGAAGCAATTTTTAAGGCCGAGAACAAGGTCGGTTCCCAGAATGAACGACATGAACTGGGAAAACCCGAATGCCATAACGAACGCCATATTGGGGATTGGCCATTTTTTGCGGTCGGAGGATCTGTTCCGAATCAAGAATAGAAAAGCTATAACAATGAGGATTCGGTGGATTGTCAATTGCGGCAGCCCCGCCGGCAAGTCAATCCTGAGCGAATAGGGCAGGAAAACGAGCAGCGCGAATACTAGGCGCATGCCCGAAGTTTGGTTCTGCCGCAACCTGTAAATCACCCAGAGGATGATCAGCGCGAAAAAAATGATGCCAATTATGCTCAAACCAAAATTGCCGTTTCCTGTTAAGCCGGACGCCGTTTGCCGATGAAAGGCACCAAGCGCGTGAGTTGCTCCCGCCGTATGTAATTAATGACATCAACTGGCAGTAGGCGTTTCCGATGGTTAAGGGCTGCCCAGCCATAACCGGTCAAACGAGCCAGTGCACCCACCAATGGCGGGGAATCTAGGCATCGAGCGCAGCACTTGACCAGTTCAAAGAGCGGGTGGCTGGCCAACACATAGTCACGGACCCCCATCTGCCAATTACGGCGGAACAGATTGCCTTCGGTGGAGTTCCGAGGTTTCAGGTGATCAACGGTCAATTCGGGGAATGTGGCCGTCTTAAATCCGTTCATCCTGGCCCGCACACAGGTAATAGCATCCCATCCTCCTTCCGGCAGGGGCATCAAACCGTCGAGCGATTCAAAACAATCCCGCCGGAAGAACTGCACAGCACCCGCCACGTCTCGTATGCATTGCCGGGTTCGATTGCGTCTGCCGTCCACGGTGTCCAGCACCAAGCCGCCAGCCAGACCGAGACGCGGGTCCGCCGCGAAGTGTGACAAAATTTGGGCATAATAATCTTGCGGCAGGCGCACATCGGCATCAAGCAACCCAAGAAAAGCATAATCTGGCGTTCGTAGGGATTTGATACCAGACTCGGTTGCAAATACAACCGAAGCAAAATTTCGTCGAGGGCGATCTTTTAATTGAACCAAGCGAAGCCATGGAAACTCCCGGGCGTAACGGCCCACAATGGCGTCTGTCTGATCGGTAGATTCGTCACTGACGATGATCCATTCGCGCGGCGGGATGGTCTGCGTCAGCACAGACTGAATGGTAATTTCAATGGTGCGTTCTTCGTTTCGAACAGGAGTCACCAATACGTAACCTTGTTCATTTGTATTCGGCATAAACTTTCATTGCCTTGCCGCCCAAGGTTCCATTCCGATGCTCCAGCGGAAGATTGCAACCCATTTGCGCACCGCCGCTCTGGCATTCAAGCTGGCCTCCTTGCGAACGAGCCAGATGGCCATCGCAACGGGGAGCCGGAGTAAAGCGGAAATACCAATTAACAGCCGGAAGCCCCCGGCGGCAAGCCGGCCCCGATGCAGGCGCATAAATCGATAGACCGATTCCCGAATCATCACGTTGGAAAACGCGCCGCGCGCATTCCGACTGCAGCCGCCTCCATGATGAATGACCGTGGCCACAGGCACATAATAGCACTTGTAGCCGGCTTGATGGACCTTGAAATCGAGGTCAATGTCCTCGGAATACATGAAATAGCGCTCGTTAAAACCACCCACGCGCTCAAAAACCTCGCGCTTGATCATAAGGCACGCCCCGGGAATGGCCTCGACAGGCACGGGTTCAAGTGAGTCGCCGAACAACGCCGCCATGCCCCACAAAGAGGATCGGGGAAAACATCGGCGAAGCAATTCACAATCTAAAACCTGATTGACAACGGTGGGAAAGGATTGGACGCAACTGGTCTGCAACGTCCGGTCGCTGTTCAGTAGCCGCGCGCCAACGATTCCCGCATCGGGCAGCCGACGCAATGTTTGAACCAGT
>Ga0182027_10002669_pt1 | contig 28699 bp, 24 predicted proteins | sample 712E1DmetaG_FD_121300 | JGI IMG/M metagenome (GOLD analysis project Ga0182027, IMG submission 121300) | Permafrost microbial communities from Stordalen Mire, Sweden - 712E1D metaG (Illumina Assembly) | ecosystem: Environmental > Terrestrial > Soil > Wetlands > Permafrost | place: Sweden...
ATCTTTTTTAAAAGAGGGCGGGGCGTGTATTAAACATTAAATTTTAATTTTTAACGTTTATGCATGCCCCTCCCTCTTTTGATCACCCTCCCTAGCACGCAAACTCCTCGGTACCTCGTCGTGCTGGTGATCCAGCGCTCGACAGCCGGCGGCAGGAGCGCTGGATTTTTATTTTGGGTTTGGTCGGATAAACAAAAAAGCCGCCCAATCTTTCGATGGGGCGGCGGTGCGATGATGATACGAAGCGGCGATCAGAGCGAGGCGATGAGCGCTATGGCTCGGGCGGCCGTTTCGCGGGCGATCTCCGGCGCGCGGCCGATATATTCTTCCGGCCGACCGAGTTTTTCTTGCACCGAGTCGGGCAACCGCATCAGTGCATCGGCAAAGAGCTGCCAATCGGCACGACCGCCGGGTATGCTTGCATCGTACGACTCGCGGGCAAGACATCTCATCGTATCGATGAGCGACATTCCGGTTCGCGTAGCTTCGGGTACAACTTTATGGTTTACGAGTTCGTGCGCATCGCCCGGGTAGCCGTACTGCTGAAGGGCGATATAGAGCGGCTCGGCCATGACCAAATGCGCGCTCATTTTGAAGTTCTTGAGACACGCTTCCTTGTCGATGTTGATCCGTTCGAGGAATGACTTGCCCGCTTTGTCCGCGCGAAGCAGGGTATCCATCTGGCGCACCAAATTGATGACAATGACGGGATAGTCGCGGGAAACCGCGCTGCCGGTCAGATCACGTTGATGCTCGGAGATGAGCGTACCCACCACTTTGCCATATTCAGCTTGCGATGAGATCCATGCCGCGACCAAGCCCTCGAAGTTGATCGGGTTCCTTTTGTGCGCCATGGTTGATGACCCGACCTGGGTGGCGGCGAACGGTTCGCATATCTCCCCTATTTCGGTACGCATGAGCTGACGGCAATCTTCGCCGAACTGACCCAAAGCGGCGACCAGTTTCATTGTGGCGAAGAGATAATCGGCGAGCGGCTCGGGCGGCGCGATTTGCGTCGAGACCAAAGCCGGCGCAAGACCGAGTTTGCCAAGAACTCGTTCCTCGAATGTTGGGCCATCCCCAACGCAATACATCCCAAGCCCGACCTGAGCGTTGTAAGCGCCGACCGCGCCCGAGATCTTGCCGACCAGATTGCCCGCGGCCGCATCAAGCGAGATGGTATTGGCAATGAGCCGCGAGAGAATGGTCGCGAGCCAGAAGCCGGCGGTGATGGGGAGCGCGTGCTGGCCGTGCGTGCGACCGATCATGAGCGTGTCGGCATGATCGCGGCAACGAGCGGCGAAAATATACAACAGCTGCATGAGCTTGGAGATCACCACGTTGTGGGCGGAGACGAATTGCATGGCGCGCGCCGTATCGATCACGTCGTAAGAGGTGAGCGGCATGTGCACCCAGCGCCGGAGCGGCTCGGGCATGCGCTGCTGCATGGCATGCACCAGAGCGCGGATGTCGTGCTTGGTGACTTTGCGCTCGATTTCGTCGACCTCAGACGTGGTGATCTCGGCGAGGGAGGCGGTGACCGCCGGGGTCATGAGACGGAATTCATCGGCGGGAATAACGCCGGCTTCCGCAAGCGTTTCCATAACGGCCAGCTCGACGGCAATGTAGGACTGGTATAAATAATCATAGCCCCAAACCTTGATGAGATCCTTGGGCTGATAGCGGGGGTTTCCGGGGAGTTGCAGATTCTTTGTCTGTTCCACAATTGTTCTCCTTGTTGTCAAACGACTGCCCGCATCTTACATGAAACGATATTTATTTCAAGAGTTCATTCTTTGTCATCCCCGAGCGTACGTCGGGGATCCAATCAATATTGGGCTTTCGTGTTGTTAGAATGAACGGACGATCTTTTTTAAAAGAGGGCGGGGCACAAGTTTGCGGAGCTTGCCCCTCCCTCTTTTGAACTCCCTCCCTAGCACGCAAACTCCTCGGTACCTCGTCGTGATTGTGATTCCACCCGCGCCAGCCAGCGGCAGGCGGGCGGAATTTTTTCTTTAGGTTTGGGACGGATTATTGTTAGTCGATGATCAAAGCCTTCCGATGTCTTGCGCGATATTTTGAAATCGCAAACCGATGCGCTTCGTCGCGGACGCGGACGAAGAGTTGTTTTTGGCTTTCGACGATGCGCTTGAGTTCCCAGTCGGTCGGGTCGGCGGACACGACCTCGTCATTCTTGCGGTCGGGGCCTTTTGCCATGCCGAAGACCGGCATGTTCCAACCGGCTTTCTCAAAGATCGGCATGACGGCGTTCAACTGTCCCCTGCCGCCGTCAATCAAAATTATATCGGGGCGCTTCCACTCGTCGTGCTTGACGCGGCGCGAAATGACTTCGGCGAGCGAGGCGACGTCGTTGGCGCCTTCAACTTCTTTAATATGGAAAATACGATAGGCCGACTTCTTTGGCAAACCATCCTCAAAAACGACCATGCTCCCCACGGCGTGCTCGCCGCCGATATTCGAAATGTCATAACCCTCGATGCGGCCGAAGACGTTCACGAATTCCTGCGGCGCCGCTTCGCGCGTCAAAATGCTCATGTCGCGAACATGGGTCAAATTATAAATGCGGTTGCGGAACTCCGCGGCGGCCTCAAAGTCCTGCGCCTTGGCCGCGGCGGCCATTTTCTTTTTCGCATCCTTGATGATCGCGGCCGATTCGCCTTTAAAAAATTTGATCAAGCTCACGATGTTCTCGTGATAAACGTCTTTGTCTGCCGTGCCAATACAAACGCCCGGGCATTTGCCGATATGAAAATCAAAACATGGACGCTTTTGGTTTGGTTCGCAATACGAGAACGGAAAAATGCGCCGCAAAATTTCCAACGCGGCCTTGAGCGCCGAGGTTTGGATGAACGGCCCAAAGGTCGCCAAATATTTGTGCTTTGATTCGTGCGCCAGGTCATAGCCGCGCAAGAGAACCGGATGCGAGAACTCGGCGCGCGTAAAGGCGACGTACAAAAAACTCTTGTCGTCGCGCGCCAGAATATTGTATTTGGGCTGCCAGCGCCTGATCAAATTGGCTTCCATGACCAAGGCTTCCAGCACCGAGCCGCAGACGACGTATTCGATCGAGCGGATGTGCGTCAAAAGCTCGGTCGTCTTCGCGTCTTTGGCGCCGGTCCAATACGAACTCACGCGGCGCTTTAACGACGTCGCTTTGCCGACGTAAATAACCTTGTTCGTTGCGTTCCGATACAAATAGACGCCGGGGTGATCTGGAAGGCGTTTGTTTTGGATTGTTATGGATGAAGGAATCATGGGGTTGTCCGAATATCTAATACCTAATATCTAATGTCTAATCCGAAAACGTAACCTCATCCCTACCCTTCTCCTCGAATGAGGAGAAGGGGGCGTATCCGATCTCTCTCCTTGATCAAGGAGAGGGTAGGGTGAGGTCGTCCGTCGGATTAGATATTAGTTGTTAGTTGTTAGATATTCGTCGATATTATTTCTTCGCCAGCACCTTCCTTAAATACTTGCCGGTGAATGAGCCGGCGCGGCGGGCGACTTCTTCGGGGGTGCCTTCGGCCACTACGTTACCGCCTTTGTCCCCGCCTTCGGGGCCCATGTCGATCACCCAATCGGCGTTCTTGATGACGTCCAAGTTGTGCTCGATGACCAGCACGGTGTTGCCGAGCGAGACCAATTTTTGCAGCATCTCGACGAGCTTCCTGACATCTTCAAAATGCAGGCCGACGGTCGGCTCGTCGAGCACGTAAAGCGTGCGGCCGGTGCCGCGCTTGGCGAGCTCGGAAGAGAGCTTGATGCGCTGGGCTTCGCCGCCGGAAAGTTGCGGCGCGGGCTGACCCAGTTCGACATAGCCAAGGCCCACTTCTTTCATCACCTTGAGCTTGTCATGGATGACCGGAATATCACGGAAAAATTCGTCCGCATCTTCAACGGTCATTGTCAGAACGTCATGAATACTCTTGTCTTTATATTTAACTTCCAAGGTTTCGCGGTCAAAGCGGCGGCCCTTGCAGACGTCGCAGGTGACCCAAACGGTCGGCAAAAAATGCATTTCGATCGCGATCATGCCGTGGCCTTCGCAATTTTCGCAGCGCCCCCCGGGGACGTTGAAGGAAAAACGGCCGGGCTTGTAGCCGCGCACGCGGGCTTCGGGCGTTTGGCTGTAGAGGTCGCGGATCCATGTCCAAATGCCGGTGTAGGTGGCGGGGTTGGAGCGCGGCGTGCGGCCGATCGCCGATTGGTCGATGGTGATGAACTTGTCGATCCACTCGAGTCCGACGATCCCCTTGTTTTTGCCGGGCTTCATGCGCGAACCGTAAAAACGGTTCGAAAGCGTGCGGCAGAGCACGTCATCAACGAGCGACGATTTGCCGCTCCCCGAAACGCCGGTGACGCAAACGAATTTGCGCAGCGGAATTTCCACGTCAACGTTCTTCAGGTTGTTCTCGCTTGCGCCGATTATTTTGATCTTCTCGTGAATTTTGACGCGGCGCTTTTCGGGAACGGGAATTTTAAGCTCCCCGCTCAAATATTTGGCGGTAAGCGAGGTTTTGGCGCCCTTGGAATTAAGCACGTCCGGCATCGGGCCTTCCATCACGATGTGGCCGCCGTGCTTGCCGGCACCGGGACCGAAATCGACCAAATGGTCGGCCGACCAAATGGTGTCTTCGTCGTGCTCGACGACGATGATCGAGTTCCCCAAGTCGCGCAATTCCAAAAGCGTGTTGATGAGTTTTTCATTGTCGCGCTGATGCAAGCCGATGGTCGGCTCGTCCAACACGTAAGTGGCGCCGGTCAAGCGCGAGCCGAGTTGCGAAGCAAGACGGATGCGCTGGGCTTCGCCGCCCGAGAGCGTGCCGGCCTTGCGATCCAAAGTAAGATAATGCAGGCCGACGTTCAGCATGAATTGCAAGCGGCCCAATATTTCTTTAAGCACCGGCGCGGCGATCTCGTTGTCGGTCTCGCTTAATTTTAAGCCGGTGAAAAAAGCGTGCGCTTCCTCAATGGTCTGCCCCGTCGTTTGCACGATGTTCTTTTTGCCGATGGTCACCATGAGGGATTCGGCGCGCAAACGTTTGCCATGGCATTTGGGGCACTCAACGTCCGACCAAATTTCTTCCGTGCCCAAGCCGTGGCACGCTTCGCAAGCGCCGTACGGGCTGTTGAAAGAAAAAAGGCGCGGCTCAATTTCGGGAAACGCAAAACCGTCATCAGGACACGAAAAGCGCGACGACATATTCTGCTCGCTGCCGTCGCCGTAAATAACAACGACATTGCCGTCGGCTTTTTCGATCGAGGTCTCGAGCGCCTCGGCCAATTGCTGGCGGAACGCTTTATTATCCTTCAAAGGCCACGCCAATGGGACGCGGTCAACGACCAGTTCGATGGTATGGGCGTTGTTCTTCGAAAGATCGATCCGCTCGCGCAAAGGTTTTATATGGCCGTCAACCCGCACTTCGGCAAAGCCGGCGTTATAAAGGTCGTAAAGCATTTGGTAATACTCGCCCTTGCGGCCGCGCACAACGGGCGCGAGAACCGTAATGAAGTCGCTCGCGGTTCGGATGTTTTTCGAAACGCGCGTCTCCGACGTCCGTCGGAGCGCTACGCTCGTCGCTCGAGGACTCGCTCCTGCGCGATGTTTCGAAAAATCATCCGAGCTACTCTCTTTGGAATGAATTTCTTCTTCGCGCCCCACGATCATGTTGACCATTTCTTCGACGGTCATTTTTTGAATCGGCTTGCCGCAAATAAGACAGTGCGGCTTGCCGATGCGCGCATACAGGACGCGCAAGTAGTCGTAAATTTCGGTGATGGTCGCGACCGTTGAGCGCGGGTTGGCCGAGTGCGCTTTTTGGTCGATCGAAATGGCCGGCGACAGACCTTCGATCTCATCGACATCCGGCTTGTCCATCTGTCCCAAGAATTGCCGCGCATAGGCCGAAAGCGACTCGATGTAGCGACGCTGGCCTTCGGCAAAGATGGTATCAAAAGCCAGCGAGGATTTTCCCGAACCGGAAAGCCCCGTAAAGACGACCAGCTTGTTGCGCGGAATCGTGAGCGAGATGTTCTTCAGGTTATGCTCCCGCGCGCCTTTGATGACGATGTTATCTTGCATATGTTTAGGTTTCAGGTCTCAGGTTACAGGTTTCAGGGGCCGTCCTGACACCTGACACCTGTTACCTGTCACCTATTTACAACCTTCTTCCCCTTCAACACTCTGATCTCATCTCGCAGCAAGGCAGCAAGTTCGAACTGCAAATTATTTGCCGCTTCGCGCATCTGGAGTTCCTTTTCGCGAACCAGCTCTTCGACCGGGCGGCCGGCGGCGGCGTTCTCAAGCGCCAGCGCCCTGCCCGCAGCCTCGAGTTCTTTGCCCGCCATGAGGCCTTCCGTAATATCCTGAATTTTCTTTTTGATCGTTTTCGGCGTGATGTTGTGTTTTTTGTTGTAAGCCAGCTGAATGACGCGGCGGCGCTCGGTCTCGCGGATGGCGTTCGTAAGCGATCCCGTCATATGATCGGCATACAGTATCACGGTCCCGCGAACATTTCGAGCTGCCCGGCCCATTGTTTGGATAAGCGACGTTTCCGAGCGCAAAAAGCCCTCTTTGTCCGCATCCAAAATGGCAACCAGCGACACTTCAGGCAGGTCAAGGCCTTCGCGCAGCAAATTGACGCCGACCAGCACATCGAACATTCCTTTGCGAAAATCGGTGAGTATTTTGATGCGGTCAAGCGTGTCGACGTCAGAGTGCAAATATACGGCTTTGACTTTCTTCTCTTCTACCAAATAAGTCGTGAGATCCTCGGCCATTTTTTTAGTGAGAGTGGTCACCATGACGCGCTCTTTACGCTTCACGACCGCCGGAATGCGCGAAACCAGGTCTTCAACTTGAGAAAGCCCCGAAGACGATACTTGTCGTCCTCCGTCCTCGCTGCGGAACTGGTGAGGAGCATGAGGTAATCCTCGCTTGCGGGCGGAGGACGCCTGCGCATCGTCTGAACCTTCTAAAATCGAATCGATAGGAGCTGTCGAAACGCCCCCGGTCACCGGCGCCATGATGATCTCGGGATCAATGAGTCCGGTCGGACGGATGATCTGCTCGACGGTCGCTTCTGCATGCTTGTGTTCGTAAACCGAAGGCGTCGCGGAAACATAAATTGTCTGCGGCATGATCTTCTCGAATTCATTCCACTTGAATGGTCGGTTGTCGGCGGCCGAGGGCAGACGAAAGCCGTATTCAATCAAATTTTGCTTGCGGGCGCGGTCGCCTTCATACATGCCGCCAATTTGCGGCACGGTCACGTGCGATTCGTCGATGACCAAGAGCCACCTGTCGCCGTAGGCGCGCTGGAAATAAGAAATGAGAGTCTCCGGCGGTTCGCCGGGCGCCCTACCGGCGAGCTGGCGCGAATAATTCTCGATACCGTGGCAAAAGCCGATCTCCTTGATCATCTCCAGGTCAAACTTGGTGCGCCGTTCAAGACGCTCGGCTTCCAACAGTTTCCCCTCTTTTTCAAAATATTTAAGACGATCAGCGAGTTCCTCGCGAATGCGCTTGATCGCCGCTTCAAGTTCCGCCGGACGCGTCACGAAATGCTTGGCCGGAAAGACCCAGGCCTCTTGCGCTTCCTCTTTCACCTTGCGCGTAATGGGGTCGATCACCAAAATTGAAGCGATCACCTGGCTCTTGATCTCGAGGCGATAGATGACGTTCTGGTTCACCGGCATTATCTCGAAAGTTTCGCCGTGCAGGCGGAACGTGCCGCGCGTGACATCAGTTGTGGTGCGCACGTACTGCATGGCAACGAGACTGCTCAACAGGTCGGCGCGGGTAATGGTCTGTCCCATACTCATCTTGAGCGCCGAATCCATGTATGACTCGGGCGTGCCCAGGCCGTAAATGCAGGAAACCGATGAGCAGACGATCACGTCTTTACGCGTGAGCACCGCTTGAGTCGCGGCATGGCGCAGCCGGTCGATCTCGTCGTTAACCATCGACTCTTTTTCTATATATGTATCGGAGCTCGGCAAATACGCTTCCGGCTGATAATAGTCGTAATAAGAAACAAAATACTCGACCGCGTTCTTGGGAAATAATTCGCGGAATTCGTTGGTAAGCTGCGCCGCGAGCGTTTTGTTGTGCGAAATGACCAAGGTCGGCAGCTTGGTCTGCTCAATGACGTTCGCGATGGTGAAGGTCTTGCCCGAACCGGTGACACCCAAAAGAATTTGATCATGCAGGCCTTTTTGAATGCCCAAAACCAAGCCTTTGATGGCTTGAGGCTGGTCGCCGGCGGGTTTGTGTTTTGCAACAATTTTGAAATTCATACTAACTAATTCGAATCAATTACAAATTTACCAATAAAATGCACTCTCCTAAAACTATTCGTAAATTAGTAATTAATTAGTTATTGGTTAGCGAGAATACCGAAAATTGCCCGCCGCGATGGGTGCATAGGGGGTGGTTGGATTCAAGTTGTAGCGAACACCTTAACAGCCGATGAGCAAATTGTCAACCCGCGGCATCAATGCCGAAACCGTCCTCGCGGATAACCTCATCGTATTCGCCAAAACGGGCGCGCAGGTCTTCTACCATGCCTTGCGTGTCCTCGTCGGTATCGATCTCGCCTTCGGTCGTTCGGTACTGCTCGATCACTTCGTCAACGATCCCGTCCCAGCCCTCTTGGTCGACCACGCCGTTCGCCTTGGCGCGCTTGGTTATTTCGCGATAAAGCTGATTTATGTCTTCCATATTGCTGCAAATTTAATATTGAAGTTTCTTGGCTGCCTGCAGGCAGCGACGCGATACCAATCTGCTAATGCATGCGAATCTACGAATATCGGACAAGTCGCAAGTTGCTTGGAACGGATTAGTAGATTCGCATGCATTCGTGTATTGGCATCGCGTCGCCCCGAGGGGCCAACAGCCTTCCTTATATAATTAGTAATTAGTAAACGCACGCGTTGCAGCCTATTCCGCCGCAATCGACGCCGGTCTCGTCAAGGTCGCGCTTGCCGTCGCGGCAATGGTTGCCGATGAATGAGGCGCTGGGATTGGTAATACCCAGGTCGAGCGACGAGTTCATTTGGGCGGCAAAGGACGAGGCGAACATCGACGTATCGGGCGCGCCGCTCGTATTCGTCTCCCACTCCTTATTGATATAGGTATAGCCGGCGCCGCCCAGACCGATGGTCTGGTCAACGGTGTTTGAATCCGGTTCGCCCACGTTGCCAAAATCAAAATTGCGCGAGCCGATGACAAAAACCGCGTCGGTGGTGTTGTCGATCTGGCCGGTGAGCCGGTCGTGCAGGTCGGCGGGCGACATCCACCAATTGCAGGTTCCGGGAACGCGCGAAAGGGTGAAGTCGCCCGAAAGGTCGACCTCATTAACGGCCGCGCTCATGCGGTTGGAGGTTTGCGAACCGATCGCATTGGCAAAATCGTTAAACTCTTGGGTGATACGGCCCTTGTCAAGAGACGAGACGGTCGCCTTTCCGCAAAGCTGCTGCTTGTCGGCGTAAAGATACTTATCGGCGAGCCGCACCGCTTTAAGATCGGAATTGTCCGCGAACTGGTTGCCGTCAACCGAACAGCACGCGCCGCCGGCGCAAGGATCGCCGACAAAACAAACATTGGCGTAATCAATGATAAAAGCGGTGACTTTCATCGCCGACGGTCCGGGCACGGCCTGACAAAGGTTCGCCACGCAGGCGTTTCCCAGACTGCATTCCGGCGCGCAGGCCGAGGTCGCGGGCGTGTTCGTATTTGTATTGGTATTAGTATTGGTGTTGGTGTTCACGTTGACATTCGTATTCACCGGCGCGATGGCTGAAAGATCTTTATCCTCATTGATCGACGCGGCGGCGGCGGAAACGGCCGGCGGAGAAAAGTCGGAAGCCGAATTTATATCCGCGCCAACGGTATAATTCACAAAGAAAGAATCGCTCAAATCATCAACCTGTTTGTTCCAGTTGCTGCCCCATAGCGCGATCGCGGCGGCTTCGGTCTTTACCCAGCGGAGCACGCCGTGAGCGTCAACGGCATAAACCTTGGGGTCGGACTGGATCTTCACGAGCCTCGTGCCCGGCCGGTAAGTAACATTGCCGCCGATCGTGTAAGCGGCGAGTTGGGCGTCGGTCACGATGTTGACGCCGCTAAAATCCGCATACCAGCTGAAGTAGGTTTTATCGTTCGGGAAAACATAGCGCTTATTGTCGACGCCGACGTAATAAACCGCCGGTAGCGAGCCTTTGATAAGCCCGCCCGAGGCCACGGTCGCGGCGTGAAGCGCGCCCAAAGTTACGGCGGCGGCGAGCAAGATGGCCGAAGGAATGAATGAATATAGTTTCATAATGCGGTTGGTTAGCTTACGGATATTATACACCTTTTACCGAATATCGAATATCTAATGTCTAATCTAATCCGGACGACGGATGGACGGTAACAAAAAAGCCCGGCAGAGTGTTGCCGAGCCGAAAGTCGCGAACCCCATGGATCAGGGTTTTGTTCCAAAGAGCGAAACGATCACGACGCCGATCGCCGCAAGCGCGGTGCCGGCCGCGACGACCGGGATGCGAACCTTTTGCGCTTCACCGAAGAACACGATCGCGACCAAGACCGCCAGTACCGGGAATGATCCGATGATCGCGGCAACGATCGAGGTGTGGCCGCCCGGGAGCGCAAAAGCGCGGGTCGAAAAGCGGAAAGCAACGGCGAACAAGGCGCCGACAACGAAGGCCAAGCCCAGCCCTTTGCCGTCGTTGAAATCCGGGAGATCAAACTTATTGTCGAAAAGCACGAAGGCCGCGAGCGGCGCCGCAAAGCCGGTGCAGAACGATGCGTTGGTCGCCCCGGCCAAACCCGCCATTCTCATGAGGGGCGTGCCGAGGGCGTAAAAGATCGCGATCATGACCGCAAGTGCAACAGGCGAATTCCAGATCGTGCGCATTTACATACTCCTCTTCCGAACGATCAGTTTGGACGGCGCGTACCGGGCTGGTCCGGGGCGCCACCCTCTCCTTCGGGTTCGACCGAACGAGACGACCCATGATCCATCACCATCCTTATGACCATTTTTCCGGGCTTTTGTTTTATAGTAATGGTAGCCATGAAGACCACGCCTTCAACGCCCTCCAAATAGCCGCGAGAGAACATGGTTCTGACCGTGATGAAATACGGTTCACAACGCATGAACAAATACCCATTGTTCTCCTGAATTTGATGACGGCTCAACATGATAAAACCGGCAAGTTTGATGAACTCAAGGGCGTCGTCGGGCACCTGACCGCTTCCGGAGACCATCTTCCAACAAATATTGCTCGCGGCGAACTCCATATTCCCTCCTTGTGCGGTGATTGTTCAAGAGCGCTTTCACCTTACCTGTTTAAAACGCGCTGTCAACAGCTGTGCGTAACTTTATTTGACGCCGTGCTGGCGACGTTATAATTTGAGCGCAGCAAGCTTTGACATTTCAAGGAAAGGAAGGATCGCCATGACCGCCGAAACCGCCAGTATACTCATGGAAAGCGAGATCGCTTTACCCGACTACCTCAACCCGGATAAACGGTCGAAAGTCGGAAGGCGCAACGACCTCGACTACGAGATCAAACGCCTCGCGCTTCAGCGCGACATCATGAAAATGGACCTGCCGACCGCGATCAAGTACCTGCACGCCCAGCAGATGGATGCCGGGCAGATCGCCGACGACTTGAGCCTGGTCCGCTATTTCCAAGGATCGGGTCCGGGCGACGCATACTTCATCGGCCAGTACAACCAGACCCGCGCCAAGCGCATGTCCGGCGCCGGCCGTCAAAATCCGCCGCCAGGCGTGGAAACGAAAAAAACACCGTCGCCCGACTGCTACCTGTGCACCGACAACGTCCGCTGGCAGCAGCGCGGCGTCCAGCTCTACTACCAGATCGAGCTCAACGGCAACCGCTACAACGTGCTGTGCAATCCGTTCCCGTTCATGCCGATCCACGTCACCGTCGCCGCCGCCGACCACGAGCCGCAGTCTTGGCACAGGAACGTCAACTGGAAGAACGACAACAAGGTCGAGCGCATGGCCGCCGACCTCTACGAGCTGGCAAGACAACTCCCGGAATTCGTCTGTTTCTACAACGGCGTCGGCGCTGGCGCTTCGATCGAGAAGCATTTCCACTATCAGGCCTTCCGCCCCAGCTTTAGCCACGGCGTGTTCCCGCTCCAGAAAGTGGCGGCCAACATCGCCGCGCGGCGCAAGACGAAGATGGGCATCGCCGCCAAGGTCAACGTGATCGAAGTGGACGACGGAGACTACCCGACCATCGCCTTCCGGCTCACCGGCGAACGCGACGAGGTGACCAAAGCCATCGTCGAATGGGTGAACCGCTGGAGCGACCTGATCGGCGAAGACGCCTCGGCCAACATCGCCACCATCTGGGAAGACAACACGCTGGCTCTCTACCTGGTCCCGCGCAACAAATCGTTCTCGCGCTCGATCGGGATGACCGGCACCGTCGGCGGTTTGGAAGTGCTGGGCGAGTTCATCTTCTGCACCGAAGAAGAGAACAAGCAGATCAACGCCGGCGAGATCGGCTACCAGCGGATGTACGACATCCTCCGCGGGATCCGTCCGCCGAAGATCGACCGTCTCACCAACAGCTACGGCCGCTAGAGCGCGACCGTCTCACGCACGACATCCCAGCCTCTTGGACCGCCAAGAGGCTTTTTCTTATATCGAAAAGCCCCGCAATTTTGCAGGGCTTTTGTTTCGGGCGGCCGAACTAATACATCATCGGCACCGGCGAGGGGTTCGCGATCGCGCCGGAGCGGAAGAGAACGAAGTAGATGATCAAAAAAATGACGAGCCAAATTAATTCGGCAATGAGGATGGCGACGAACGACCGCCAGCTGTGCCTCCTGGTCGCAACGATAATGCCGGGCGCGAAGATGGCAATGGCGAAAAACAGAACCGTGGCCAAGGCGATGACGATCGAGACCATAGGATCGTAAACCATGTCGAGGAGGCGGGTAAGGTTGGGAAGAAGCCACGAAACGATCATCATGATGCCGACCGAGGCAAAGCTGACCCAAGCGTTGGTGACATTGATCCAATCATTGGCAGCCCAAATAGCTTTTGGTGCGGACGGTTCCGCTTTTTTGTGTTTCCGTTTCATGAACCGCGCCAAGAAATAGATGCCAACGATGATGAGGACGATGATAAGAACCGTCAAGACGATCGCAAAAAGGTTAAGGCGCCACCAGCTTGCCGAATATTCGCCTTTGACCGTAAAGCTTTCGTTCGGGGAAAGATTCTTCGCCGTTTTGACCATGGCTCCGTATGAGCCGATCGAACTCACCGTATTGTTGAATTCTTGGCTCGAGATGTCGGCCTTTCCGGCGGCCAACCCAAGGCCGGTCGCGGTAGCGGTGGCCGGGACGGCATAGTTAACGACCGCCTTCTTCCCTTTCAAGATAAGATCGGAGTCAACATCAACGGCGACCTGGAGCGTGCTGATCCGCGATGGCACCTTGAGCGTTTCAAAATTAAACTTGAATAAGCCGAAAGAATCCGTCACATACCCCTTGGCCGCGTAAGCAACCACGACCGTCGTTGTTTTATACGGAACGATCGGTTGCGGCAAAGTAAATTTATACAAATTGCCGACATTGGTGAAATCTACTTTTTTATATTGCGACTGGCCGATCGGCATTCGATAGTTGCCGTAATAATCGGGCGTCAAGCCGTCAGGATTGGGCGCATTGTATTCCAAACAATTCGACGAGGAATCAAGTGGCATACCGGGTGTGACGGGCGCATATCTAGCGCACGACACCGGAATTTGCGTCTGATAAATCGCCATTTCCGTGGGCACGGCGCTCGGGACCTCGAAGGACAGGTCGGCAAGCGGCGTATCGCCCGGATTGGGGATGACGAGCCTGGCATACACGATCGCCTCGCCGTTCCCGCGGAAGACGACGGAGTAGTAGTGCGACTGCCCAAAGAGCAGCTCGCTTTGCGCGCCGGCCGCCGGTGCAAAGCCCGCGAGCGCCGTTAAGGCAATAAAAAAAGCCGCAAATAGTTTGGCGACTGTCTTGGTCATATTTCGTTGGTTTAATTCGAAATAAGACGTAAGTATAGCACACTGTCTTGTTTATCAACAAAGCTCCGGGACTTGGATTCTCCGCCCACATCCCTCTTTGGCGGGATTGGGCGGACCCGCTCGCGGACGGACCGCGACGAGCGGGGAACCTTTCAAATGATCGCGCCCAATGCTCCGGGACTTGGATTCTCCGCCAGAGGCGGATCAACCTTTGGCTGAGAACATCCTGATAACGGGATTCGGAGTCCTGTGTCCTGCCGTTATGCGCCTGAGGCGCACCAGCCTCGGGCTGGGACGATCCATTATAATTTCCTTCACTAAACTCCGGGACTTGGATTCGAACCAAGATAACGGGATTCAGAGTCCCGTGTCCTGCCATTAGACGATCCCGGAGTTTAGCGAACGAATTTTTATTCCACCACCGTGCCGCCGAATTGCGCGAGCAGGTTATCGGTCAGCGGATTGGCCGCCGCGCTTTCGTTTGCGGCGACGACAATGGCGCGAACGGGAATGATAGCGCAGCCATAGAGCGCGGTCAATCCGCGCATGATGCTGTCCTTGTTCTTGATGATGTTCAATTTATCAGCGTGCAATTTGTATTGAACGCCGATCACGAGTTCATTGTCCTCGAAGCGGAGCGGCCGGGAAACGCGCAACAAATACGGCAAGGACGGATTTTCTTCCTGCACCGCGGCGCACAACTCATCCCAGCGCAAGGCGAGGGTTTCCATTGGCACGGGGCTCGTGGCTCGGGGCACGGGGCTCGTGGCTCGTGGCTCGTCGGACGTATCGTTTTTGGGCGCGGCCTTGGTTTCGGCTTTGACGGTCGGTTCATGGGATTGCTTCGCTGGCGCTCGCAATGACGCATCGGCGGACGATTTGCCATTTGCCATTTGCCCCGCGCTAAAGTCCCCGCAATGTTCGGCGGCGATGAGTTCCAAGGGCAGTTGCGGAATAGGCGTTGATTTGAGTTCGGTGCGCGCCGCCATGAATGAATTGATAAGGCGGACAAGATGGCTGGCGCTCAAGCGCTTGGCCGGATCGGTTGGCGCCGACGACGAGGGCGCGCCCAAAGCGGCCATGAGCAGCGCGCGCAAATACTCGATGGATTCGTTGGTAAACTGCTGAAGATCAACGCCCTCTTCGACGAGCCGGTTCACCAGCGCGACAGCTTCGCTCCCCTGCCGGTCGGCGAGCGCATCGATAAATTGAGCGACGAGCTGCGCGTTGGAACGCGGCAGAACCAAGGCGGCTTCTTCAAGCCCGATCTTTTTCTCGTCCAAGGACAGCACTTGTTCAAGCATGCTTTCGGCATCACGAAGCGACCCGTCGCCCAGCCGCGCGACCGCCTCGAGGACGGCATCGTCAACGGTCACGCCCTCGCCCACGGCCATGTGCCGCAGGCGCTCGACCATCGAGGAGAGCGGAATGCGCTTGAAATCGAAACGCTGGCAGCGGCTCACGATGGTAGCCGGCACCTTGTGCACTTCGGTCGTAGCCATGATGAAAACGGCGTGCGCCGGCGGCTCTTCGAGCGTCTTTAAGAGCGCGTTCCAAGCCGAGGTCGAAAGCATGTGCACCTCGTCGATAATGAAAATTTTGTAGCGGCGCGAAGTGGGGGCGAAGCGCACGTGCTCGATCACGTTCTCGCGCACGTTGTCGACGCCGGTATTGGAAGCCGCATCGATCTCGATCACGTCGAGCGAGCGACCGGTACGCTGTTCGTTGCAAGCATCGCAATCGTTGCAAGGCTCGCTCTCTCCTTCTTTGCGCTTAAGGCAATTAAGAGCTTTCGCAAAAATGCGCGCCATGCTGGTTTTGCCCACGCCGCGCGGACCGGTGAAAAGGTATGCGTGGGCGACCGAACCCGCCGCCAATTCGTTTTGGAGCGTAATGCGGATGTGGTTCTGTCCGGTCACTTCCGCGAACGTTTGCGGCCGGTATTTCCTGTAAAGCGCGATGCCCATTTAATTTAGAACTTAGAACTTAGAAAGTAGAACATGGAACTTATAACGAAGTACATAGAAACTAAAAATAGAAAACAGACGGCGGACTAGGTTCTACGTTCTAAGTTCTATGTTCTGAACGGCGGCTCCCCTAGAACCCAACAGCCGCCGGGTCGACTTGCCGCTTGATGACGTTCTCGACCGCCGCCCATTTTGACGGAGAGTGCTTGGGGACGAGAATGACGGCTTCGTCGCCGTCGGCGCCGCGGAAATACGTGATCGAGGCCTTGATCACGCGGTATTTTTTGTCGCCGACAATGACGGCGAACTCGTCAACCTCGCGGTCGTGGGTGAGCGCGCCGATCTTGCGGTCGCGCTCAATGGGGCCGATCTGCTTGAAGATGAAAGCGCCGGTCGGAGTTACGGTGAGCTTAAGAAGGTCGCCTTCGACCAGTTTTGATTTGGAAGCGTAGTTGGGCGGAATGGGATATTCCTTGCCGTCGGGCCCCACCATGCCCTTGCCGTCGAAAATTCCTTCGATCACCGTGCCCAGCGCTCCGGCCGTTTGAGCCGGCAGCGGAGTGGTGCGCATTGGCGCGTCGGCGCCGATCGCCGCCGAGGACGCATCGAGGAGTCTAAGGGCGGCCGCGACGTTCTCGTTGATCGTCCGCAAAATGTTCACGAGCACCGCCGTTTTGTCGGCGCTGACCGCTTCTTGATTTTGATGTGTGTTTTCCATATTTTTTTTATTTTAATGAAACATGAAGCACGCAACATGAAGCATTTCGCCCCGCTTCGGCGGGAAAAAATGTTTCATGATTCATGCTTTATGTTCCATATCGTACGTGCGATGCGATCTTAGCACCAAAACGCCGATCACGAAAAGGCCGGTTGAGGATAAGGCCGAAAGCATGCAGTATTGGCAAATGGCCTTAATGACGAAAAGCTGCAAATAAACGAGCCAAAGCGAAAAAAGAAAACCGATGGCCGTAAACCGGGCCGTCCATTTGATGATCCAATCGCGGCGCAGGTCAAGGTAGAGCACCAGCGCCAAGATGATGGCCAAATAATAGAGCGCGCCCATAAGCGCCATGGGCACGCCGAAAATGACCGAATACCGGCTGGTGGTAACGAGCTCACAGCCGGCAACGAGCGAACAAGGCGGCGCGCGGTTAAGAAAATGCTCAACGGTCAAATAACCGGCGTCGAGAAAACCCAATGGCGCCAAAGCAAGCAAACCAAAAAACAGGCGACGGTGCGGCCGATGCGCCAAAAAACCGCTATTGCTTGAGGGCTTTATCGAGTTCTCCTTTGAGTTCATCATAGGTTGCGGGCTGAATTTGCACGCCGTTCAAGAAAAGGGTCGGCGTGGCGTCAACTCCTGCTTTTACACCGCTTTGGGCATCCTTGTCAACCTTGGCTTTAACGGCATCCGAAGCTTCGTCCGCATTAAATTTGTCCATGTTAAGACCCAAGGATTGAGCATAAGAATCAAGAGTTGTCGCGAGCGTATTGCTGTCCATGGCCGCCCAGGCGGTTTGGTTCGTGAAAAGCAAGCCGGCCATTTCGAAAAATTTTTCTTGGTTCCCGGCGGCGCCAGCGGCATAGGCGGCCGCGGGGCCGTTCACATGCCCGGGAATGGGAAAGTTGCGATAAACAAAGCGCACCTTGTCGCCATAAGCATCCTCCAGTTTTTTGATGATCGGATACAGTTGACCGCAAGCCGGACATTCAAAATCGGCGTATTCGACGAGCGTTACTTTGGAATCGGCTTTGCCAAAGACATGGTCGTCACTCAATATTTCGTTCACGCCCGGAACATAGACCTTGGGCTGCCCCCCGCCGTTCGCGAGCCACACCATGCCCCAAACAACGAGCGCAATAACGCCAATGACCGACGACCAAAGAACGATCCGGTAGGTATTGTTGGACATTATTAGATTAACTGATTACTTATAACCGATGACCGATAACTGATATTATCATTATCATCTAGCTTTGGCGAGACAGTCATTAAGGGCTTGGGTTTGCGTCCAGCCGCATTGTCCGTTTTTCTGGCGCGCGCAGACGGCGGTTTTATAACAGGCGTATTCGGGCAGATATATGCAATCGCTAACCACACCTTGATCGGTACAAAGTTCGCCGGAGCAACCGCCGACGCGACAAGCACCGATGGGCGGCGCGGGGTTCCACGCCTGATCGGCCAAATTAAATTGCACCGGGAAGCTCGCTTGAGCGTCGTTCGCGGGCAAGCCCGACGGGTTGTCTTTTTTCAAGATAAGCGTGCCGCTCGCCGTTGCCGGTTTGACAAAGGTCAGTACGGCTTTGAAAGGAACGGGGTCGGCCGTTGTCCAATCACTCTGCGCCGTTGCTTGACCTGTCGCCAGCGTGGCGCCGTTCGCGTCCTTAAGTTCAACGGGGAACGATCCTTCAAAATACCAGCCGCGGGCTTCACCGGCGATCGTTAGCGGGCTCGTAAGAAGTTCGCCCGGCCGGGGCGAGGTTATTGTGACAGCCGGCGCTTTGACGCCCGGACCGTTTGTCGGCGTCGGCTCGAAAACCGGAACAGCGGTCGGAAGTATGTACAAATTATTAATGACGATCAAAAGAACGATCGCCATGAAAATTAAAATTCCGGCTAATCCGACGAATAGCCAACCGGTCGCGAATTTCATGAGGTTTTTCATATAGTTTAAGTTTACCGCGCCGCAAGATAAACGGCAACGGCGGCCGCGGTTTCGGCGCGCAGAATGAGCGGACCGAGCGAGGCAACGGCGAATCCCGCCTCGCGAGCCGTGTTCGACTCGAACGCTTCCCAACCGCCCTCGGGCCCGATCCACACGCCGACCGCCTCCGCGAGCGATTTCGCGCGCGCAAATTCTTCGCCCGCCGCATCAAAGAAATAATTGATATCGTTCTCCCCCGCCGCCTTGAGCGCGGCGGCGAATTTAACCGCATCGGTTATTTCCGGAACGACCGCACGGCCGCACTGTTCAGCCGCCTCTTGCGCGATCTTGCGAAGGCGCTCCAAATTCAAACCGAGTTTGACCGTATGCGCCGTAATGATGGGAACGACAACCGCGACGCCGCACTCGACCGCTTTCTCGATCGCATATTCCAAATTCTCGCGTTTCAGGATGGCGCAGTAAAGAATGACGCGACGCTTGGGTTCATCGCTTTCGCGCATCTCGCCGACCGCAATCTCGATGCCGGTTTTGTCGATGGCCGCAAGTTCGCACGGCGCCTCGGCTCCGCGGCCGTCGGCCAGAACGATCTTCTCCCCGACGCGCAATTTAAGGACATCGCGCAGTTGATGAATAAGCCCGGGCTCGCGGATGAGCAAGCGCGCGGCCGTTAGATCAAAGTTTCCGATGAAGCGGTGGAGTTTTTTCATATGTTCGAATGAAACATAAAACACACAACATAAAGCATCCGTTCGCCCTGCGGGGCGCTGAAATGTTTCATGCTTCATGCTTCATGCTTCTGGATTTGAACAACCTGCTTGAATTTATAAGCGGGAAAAAATCGGTGATGAAATTGTAGAACGCCGCGAGCGCCGGCCCGGCGACGCCGGTCAACACCAACGCAAAACCAAAAAGATTGGAGACCGACCAAATGACGATATCGCTCGAGATGACGCGCATTGAACGCCGCGAGAGTTCGACCATCTCCGGCAAACGATCGAGATTGTCGGCAAGGATCACGATGTCCGCGGCCTCGACCGCGACCGCCGCGCCGCCGCCCATGGCAATGCCGACGTCCGAGCGCGAGAGCACCGGCGCGTCGTTCACCCCGTCGCCGATCATGCCGACCGGCCCATCGCTTAAAAGTTTTTCCAACTCGACCACTTTGTCCTCGGGCTTCATGCCGGCGCGGTATTCCTCGATGCCCAGCGATTTGGCGGTGCGCGCGGCGGCCTCTTCGCGATCGCCGGTGAAGATGATGATGCGAGCCACCCCGAGTTTTTTGAGGCGGCGCAAGGCGTGGGAGGCTTCGGGCCGCGGCACGTCGGCGACGATGATCGTTGCCTGATAAACGCCGTTGCGCGCGATCATGACCGCCGAGCGGCCGTCATCATCCGACGCGCCGGGGTGCGAAATTTTTTTCGCGTCCAAAAACGCCGCCGTGCCGATCACGAGCCGCGCGCCCGCCACTTCGGCGGTTATGCCGTACCCCGTCACGGTCTCGAATTTTTCCGGATCGGGAACGGCTTGAAGCGTTTCGGCCGCCGCGCGGTAAACCGCATGGCCGACCGGATGTTCGGCAAATTTTTCCGCGCTCGCAACCTCTTCCCAAAATCTTTGTTGATCGACGCCCGGCGCCAAGTTCGCCTCGGCGACCGTGAGCGCGCCGTAAGTGAGCGTGCCGGTCTTGTCCAAGACCAAAGTCTTAAGCCGGGCAAGCGCCTGAATTCGCTCGCCCCCCTTTATAATGACGCCGCGCTTGGCCGCGCGGCCCAAGGTGGCGGTGATTGCCAGAGGAATGGCGACCGCCATGTCGTCGGCGCAAGCGACCAGAAAAAGCGCCGCGGTCATGGTCGCATTCCGCGTAATAAGATAGACCGCCGCGCCGAGCGCGGCCACGATCGGCAAAAAAATGGCGGCAAATTTGTCGGCGATCCTTTCCGGGTTTGATTTGTTCTTCGCGGCCGCGCGCATCAAGGCCACCAAGCGCTCGATGGTCGAGTCCTTGCCGACGCCCTTGGCGCGGATCTTCAAAACGCCGGTCTCGACCAAGGTACCGGAAAAGACCTGGTCGCCGACGATCTTTTTGACCGGCCGCGATTCGCCCGTAACCGACGCTTCATTAACGTGGGTCGCCCCGTAGATGACCCTACCGTCGACCGGCGCGCGCGCGCCGGATTCAACCACGACCGTGTCATCAAGCTTCACCGCTTCAACGGCGATCTCCTCAAGGCGGCCGTCGCGTTCAACCGTGGCTCGCGACGGCTTGAGCGCAAGCAGCTCCTCAAGCGCGCGCTTGGTGCGGTTTTGGGTGAACGAATCCAAGAGACGCGCAAAAGCCAGCATGAGCGCAATAAAGCCGGCCGACTTCGCATCGGTAAGCACAAAGGCGATCACCAGCGCGAAAGAGTTGAAGACGTCGATCGTCACGCGCTTTCGCGCCAAGCTGCGGAGCGCTGTCCATACCGTTGGCGCGGCGCCAACGACCGCGCTCGCGAGCAGGACGCCGCTGGCGACGGGAAATGCATAATCAACCGCAAAGGCGGCGAGCAAAAGTGCGATCAGCGCGTAGTCACGGCGCGGTTGTTTCAGCCAACGATTTAATTTCATGCTCTTAAAAACAAAGTGATCCGCCGCGCATAAGGTTTCTTGATCGCGGAGGCAAGACGCAAATGTCCGCCGGTGCGCGCGATGATGAATTTTGCGCCGACCCGCTTGGCAAAGCCCGCCGTCGGCTTCCATGGCACGATCAGGTCGTTCTTCGCATGAATGATAAAAAGCTTGCGACCGCGGATCTCGCGCTCGTGGGCGATGGGATTGAAGAACTGGCCGCCCTTCAATTTGTCCCAGTCGCGCCGTTCAACCCGATAGACCGCGCCGAAGGCCTTGGCCGTAAAAGTGGCGAGCTTTTGGATCGGCTCGATCCGGCTTTGCACTTGCCAATCGACGACCGGGGAAAGCGCCACGACTTTTTTGACCCGCTTGTCGCGCGAGGCCATGATCGCGGCGCACCCCCCAAAACTCGTGCCGACAAGATAGACGCGCGGATTTTTTATTTTGAACTTGCGGCCGCCCCAATATTCAGTGAATCCCTTTTGCATGCCGTCGATCGCGTCAATGACGTCGCGATCCGGCGATTTTTCCAAAAAAAGGCCGCCGCTTTCCCAGGTGCCGCGGTAACGGATATGAAATGCCCAATAGCCGAGCCGCGAAAAATATTCAAGCGCTTCGCCCTTGGCCGGCAAGCTGGGCAGGCCGTCGCAAAGGATGACCACCTTGTTGGTCGGTTTCTTCGGCGAAATGAATTCGGCCAATATCTCTTTCTTTAATCGCGTGCGCAGGGTATGGATCATACGGGATTATTTTGCTCTTTTCTTATCGCCTTTTATCGCCCTGTTGCTTGAATTCATCCGCAGGCCGTAGGCGACGATGCCGAAGGCCACGGCGACGTTAAGCGACTCTTTTTTCCCGAACATCGGAATTTCCAAAATTTTGTCGACGCGCGAAAGCACCGCGGGCGAGACGCCTTTGATCTCGTTTCCCATAATGAGCGCCGCCTTGTCGAGTTGCTTTCCGGAAAGACGCAAGCATTGGTAGGGCAACGACCGCTTGTTTTGTTCGACGGCGAAGATCTTATATCCGTCGGCATGCAGCTTGTCCAAGAGTCGCGTCGTGCTCGCGCATTTTTCCCAAGCGACGGTCCGCTCGGCACCCAACGCCGTTTTCACGAGCGGCCCGGCCGGCAAGCCAAACTCATCATAGGGCGCCGGCGTGTAGCCGCACAAATATATTTTCGAAATTCCGACCGCGTCAGCCGTCCGAAAGACCGACCCGACATTATGCAAACTGCGGATGTTGTGAAGCACGGCGATCATTTGACAAGCGCCCCCGTGTCCACCGCCTCAAAGGCCGAACCGGGAATATTTTTAAGCGTATTCAGGTCGTCGTCGTTCCAGCCCGGACTGTAGGCGCCCTGGAAGAACCATGACGAGCCGTTGTCGGCAAGGATCATGCCGTATTTTTCCATGGCGGTCGCTATCACTTTTGCTTGCGGCGGCAACTTGGAGATATCGTAGCTTGCCTTGAGGCGCACGCGCAGCCCCATCGGCGGCAACGCTGCGTCGGTGCTGGAACTCGCAAAGTGGGTGGCCGGATGGATATAAGCGCGTTGCGTTTTGGGTGCGGTAAAACGAATAGCATGGTTAATGACCCCGGCATTCACTTCGTCATATCGGACAAGTCCCGGCAAGATGGGCAAGCCGGCGGCATCGGCCGAGGTCCAGCCGTCAGGCCTTAAGGCATCGCTTTTAAGATCCCAAATTGCGCCGGAACCGGCCGTCCAGCCGGCGCCGCGGTCGGTGTTGAGCGTCGCGTCGTCAAGTTCGTACAATTTGCATTCGTCTTTTTGCAGAACAAGCAAATGCTGGTCCGAACCCGCCTCGATCGCCGGCCGGTCGGGAATGGGATACGGTCCCTTGTCGCTTTCATCGGCATAATCAAAAACAACGGAATATTTTTTGGTTGAATTGTCGGCGAGGTTGTAAGGAATGCCGTATTGGTCGTTCGCGCCGAAATCAGGATGAAGCCCTTTGACGCTGCCGATCGAATTGATATAGGCTGCGGAATTTGCGTTCACCGGCAAATTGGAAATATCCCGGTTCCACGGATTGTCGGCCGGGAAAATTTGGCAGCCGGCGATTGAGTTGCTAATTGTTAGTTGCGAGTTGTTAGTTGGTGATTGCGGGACGTTTTGATCAGCCGAGGTTAGGGCGATGGGAATTTGTGCAAGGTCGGAATTGGAAATTCCCAAACCGCATTGGCGCATTATTTGGAAAGCCGCTCCCCCGTCCTTTATATATGAAAGCACGCCGGTGCGCGGACAAAGATAATACGCTTCACCATGGGCTTTGACGCGAAGCACGATCTTCCCCGTCACGCGGCTGCGCAGCGACGCGTTGCCGGCGAGAAGCGAAGCGTAATCGGCTTCGGAGATACCGAGTCCAAGCGACCGCATGACCATGTAGGCGGCCGCGCCGTCTTTGAGATAGTAGCGCGTACCGGACGGAGCGACATACCACGCTTCGCCATGTGACTGGACCTGCAACAACACCTGGCCCTTTAGCCGATCGGCAAGCGACACAGCCGCCGCATTACCGGAAAACGGCGCGAGCAACGCGACGATCGAGAGGCAGGCGAATATTTTTTTCAACATAATATTTTATCGTCCGAAACGGCGGCGCGGAAAATTTCCGCCGCGGCCGCCGGTGCGCGAGGCGGCGTGAAACGGACGGTTGGGCCGGGGCTGCGGGCGGCGCTCGTGTTGATCGGGGAATTGGCGCTGATTCATGGCGGCGTTTTGGGTCGCGGGCGGCAATTCGGGCAGTTTGGAGATCGCCAAATTAATCCGCATGAGCCGTTCGATCTCGCGCACCTCGGCGCGCTGGTCGGGACAAGCGAACGAAATGGCGCGGCCCTTGTGCCCGGCTCGCCCGGTGCGGCCGATGCGGTGCACGTAGTCCTCGGCGTTCTCCGGCAGGTCAAAGTTAACAACAACTTCGATGCCGGTCACATCGATCCCGCGCGCGGCGATGTCGGTCGCGATGAGCACGCGGTACTTGCCGCTCTTAAAACCGTCGAGCGCTTCGCGACGCTGGTTAAGCGAACGGTTGGAGTGAATTTCGGCGGCGCGATGGTGCATGGCGTTCACCGCGCGAGTGATCTTTTTGGCGCCGAATTTGGTGCGGGAAAAAACAAGCATCGGACCGTGATATTCCAAAAGCAGTTTCTCAAGAAGGCGGATCTTGTCCTCTTTTTTAACGACGAATAATTCCTGCTCAACACCCTCGGCGGCCGAACCGGCGCGCGCCACCTCGACGCGCACGGGGAGCTTCATGTGCTTGGTCGCGATGCGCACGATGTCGTCGGGCATCGTCGCCGAAAAAAGCAACGTTTGGCGCTCGGCCGGCACGGCGTTCAGTATTTTGTTGATCTGCGGCGCAAAACCCATGTCGAGCATGCGATCGGCTTCGTCAAGCACCAATATTTTGACGTCGTGCAGATCAACGGTGCGCTGGTTCATGTGATCCAGGAGGCGCCCCGGGGTGGCGATGATGATATGCGGATTCTTGCGCAACTGCTGAATTTGAACGTTAAGCGAGGCGCCGCCAATGAGCACGGCCGTGCGCAAGCCGATGCCGCGGCCGATCTTGTGCAAATGTTCTTCAACCTGAAGCGCCAATTCGCGCGTCGGCAATATCACGAGCCCCTTGCCTTTGATCATGGCAAGACGCTGGATCATCGGAATTCCAAAAGCGAGAGTTTTGCCCGTGCCCGTCTGGGCGATACCGATCATGTCCTTGCCTTCGATCGCCGTCGGGATCGACTTGGCTTGGATCGGGGTGGGCACGGTAAACTTCATTCGGTCAAGCGAGGCTAAAAGCCCGGGCGCGATGCCGAGGCCGTCAAAACCGTTCGAATTATTTTCGTGCGTCATATTATTACGGATTAATTGCGGCCGGCGCCGATGAATTGGTTAAAGCGAGAGAGGTTGGCGCGTTCGCGGAGGCGACCGTCGGGAGCGCATTTGCCGGCGCGTTGGGGGTGGCGAAAAAGCCGGCGGCAAGCATATTATAAACGCGGCGCAGTTTCACCACATACCCGGCCGTTTCGGCGAAGATCCATGTATTCTTGATCTTGGCCGCGTTCGCTAACGCCGTTGCGCGCGCCTTAACATCTTGGGCGCGTTCGGCTTTTAGCGTTTTTACCGCGACGGCGGAAGCGGACTTCAATTTTTTATCGATCGTCGCGATCCGCGACTTGAGCGATGCCGCTTTTCCCGTGAGCGCGGCATAATCGGCTGCGTGCGAAACCGACCAATCATCGCCCCAGGTCATGATGGCTTTTTTAACGCGCACCGAGCCGCCATTGTAGCCGGCGGCGATATATTCCGCGGCCGCGCCTTTATTGCTTAAATAGGTATCACGCACGCTTTGCGGCAGATCGGCAAGGATCATATCGAGGTACGCCGCTTCGGCTTTAATGGCGTTCTTATGGTCGGCCATGCCTTTGACAAAATCCGGGATCAAGGCGAGGTCCGACCTCTTGGCCACCATCAGCTTATAGGTGGACGGGATGAACTGCACCATGCCGCGCGCGCCGGCCGAAGAAACGACATTGCCCAAAGCGTCATCCTTGTTGAGTGCGAGTTTCACCAAAAATCTCCCCAGCGCATCCTCGGAATTGTTGTCTTCGTAAATTTGACTGTCGGCGTTCTCAATAACCGCGATCGATTTAATAAGATACGGATCAATGACCGCGGTGAGCGGCTGGCCGGGAAAGGCGCGCGAGACGATCTGTTTTGAATCAAGATCGTCAAAAGCGTCCTTGATGAGCGACGAAAGATAGTCGGAACCGGCGGCGAGCGTTTCGATCGAATACAATTCGCTGTCGTACGGAACGTAATATGAAAAAACCGGTTTATAAAGTTTCTTTTTCTTGACCGTCACTTGCGTCATGCTCGCTTGAACTGTGCCGACCACGACCGTATTCGGGTCGTTGTCGCGATATGCCGTCTGATACCCCGCGAGTGTCACAATAGGAACGACCGGTCCGTTATTGTCGGCGGTGAAATACTTAGCTCCGCGCGTGCCGCCCACGATCGTAACCGTGTCGTCGGCCTTGTTCCAAACGGCGAGCGCCGCCGCGGTCGCGCCCGTCTTTGAGGCGAGCGGTTTGACTTTCGCTTCTTTGCTTTTAAAATCGGCAAGCACCGGCGCGAGCAAGTTTTTGCCCTGTTCAACCGCTTCGAGCGCGGTCATCTTTTCGACGACGGGGGGCGTAGGGGCCGGTTCAGCGGGCGGCGCGACGACCGGTTCAGAAACCGGCGCCACGATCGGCGCGGGCGGCGTCGTTTGATCGACGGGGGCGGTGGGATTGCCCAAAGGAGCGTAGACGGGCGTATCCGCCGCCAAAACATGGCGCCCCATTAAAGCGGCGCAAAGACAAAAAACGCAAGCGATGATTCGTCGCATAATTAATTACAGTATATCGTTTTTCACCTTGGTCTTTAAGTTTTTGTCAAAGGTAAGATTGTGTAAGATAAACAAAAACGGCCATGGCTGGCCGTTTTTGAATTTATTGATTAAAGACTTGCATCACCGGTAGCGGCTCCCGCGTCGGTAGCCGAAGCGGACGCGCGGCAGACCTTGGCACTGGCGGCAAAAGCCTTCCAAGCGGCTCGATTAGCCGTCAGGTAGGCGGTTCTGGCTGTTTTCGCCGAAGTGTTAAAGGTCTTCCAAGCGGCTTTGATCGCGGCGTTGCGATCCTTGGCCGTGGTAATGGCCCAAGCGGCGGCCAGGTTCGAGGCGCGCTGCGTGAAAGCGGCTTCAATAGCCGTAGCTTTGGCGGAGAAAGCCGTTGAAATGGCAGCCTCGCGCGTGGCAACGGCGGCGGCGACGCACGGCAGGTCGATCGTTTTACGCACGGTTGAGGGCGGCGTGCTCGTCGTCGAAGGCGTTGTTTGCGCCAAAGCGGCGCTCCCTGACAAGGCCATACTAGCGATCATCGTTGCGACGATCATTTTTTTAAAAGAAATGGTCATAAAAAATATGACTAAATAATAATTAAAATGAATAACAACATTATACACCCGCGACAACATAGACGCACCGCTCCGGCCATTCTTTCACACACGGATTAGACATTTGACATTTCCGCCCTAGGCGGATCAGCCTCGGGCTGAAGATATTCGAGTATTCGTCTAGATCTTTCCGTCCTTGATCAGCTTGCGATAATTCTCAACCTGCGTGTTCATCCAAAAAACATTGTGTTCAGAAACCATGCCGAGCCCGGTCAGTTCGCGCGCTTTAATGAGATGACAAAGGTATGAACGAGTATAACCGGTGCAGACGCGGCACTCACAATTTTTGTCGAGCGGCTTAAGTTGTTTCAAATACATTACTTTGTTCAAGTCGATCTTGCCTTCGGAAGTAAAAGCTGTGCCGCGGCGTCCGTAATGGGTGGGGGCGATGCAATCGAAAGTATCGACGCCGGATATTATCGTCGGCAAAATATCATCGGGGTGACCGATGCCCAAAAGGTGCCGGGGTTTCGCCTCGGGCAGTTCGGCGAAGACCCATTTGAGCATGTTGACCATCTCATGTTTTTCCGCGCCGAATTCGCCGCCTATTCCAAAGCCGTCGAACGGCAACGCGCCGATGAATTTCGCGCTTTTAACGCGCAGGTCGCGGAAACGACTCCCCTGCACGATCCCGTAGAGCGCCTGGTCGGACTTTTTCGCTTCCAAACAAATTTTTGCCCAGGCATGCGTCTTTTCAAGCGACCGCGCGATGTACTCTTTATTGGCCGACGGCGGCGTGCATTCGTCAAAAGCCAAAATGATATCCGCACCCAATTTTTCCTGGATGCGGATCGATTCGACCGGCCCAAGAAAGATCTTGCGCCCGTCGACCGGAGAGGTGAATTCAACTCCTTTCTCCGTGATCTTAAGGTGCTGCGGCTGGGCGCCGGTGCGCACGGTCGGTTTTTCTTTCTTATTGGGGATCTTCGATGTTCCCTGGTCGTGGCCGAAACCCAAGCTAAAGACCTGGAAGCCGCCCGAATCGGTCATGATCGGTCGGTTCCAGTTCATGAACTTGTGCAGTCCCCCGGCTTTCGCCACCACATCCTCCCCCGGGCGCAAATGCAAATGATAAGTATTGGAAATAACGATCGGCGTTTTGACCGCAACCAGGTCTTCGGACATGAACATCTTGGCGTTCGCCAAAGTTGCCACCGTCACGAACGACGGCGTTTCAATTTCCCCGTGCGGCGTCTTAAGGATGCCGATGCGAGCCGCGCTTTTCTTGGATCTTTTGATGATTTTGAATTCAATCATATCTTGTATTAAAATTCCAAGAACCAAGAACCAATTTCCAAATCAGTTTGCCTATACGGGGCTGGAAATTGATTCTTGGTTCTTGATTCTTTCTAATA